>Ga0068871_100000033_pt1 | contig 72594 bp, 59 predicted proteins | sample KBSMisM72_FD_72750 | JGI IMG/M metagenome (GOLD analysis project Ga0068871, IMG submission 72750) | Miscanthus rhizosphere microbial communities from Kellogg Biological Station, Michigan, USA - KBS Miscanthus M7-2 | ecosystem: Host-associated > Plants > Roots > Rhizosphere > Soil ...
TGGTTCAAGCAACGGCGGTGGTGGTAATTTCCATCGCCACGTCGATGATATTGCTCTACGCCACCGGCTGTTATCGCCGCGACGCGATTTTAAACCGCACCACCGCGCTTTCACGCGTCCCCACGGCGCTCGCCATTTCCGGCTCGGTATTGTTCCTGGTCTTGCATTATGGGTTTCCCGTGTTGTTCCCGTCGGCCCAGGTGTTCTGGAGCATCAGCCGCTGCGTGACCATCGTTCTGGTCGGTACCGGGGTCTCCCTCGGCGCGGCGATTGTGAGCCGCAATGTCGTGCGTGTGCTGCTTCACAGCAACTTCTTCCGCCGCCGGATACTTGTCGTCGGCACCGGCCAGCGTGCGCGCCATATCGAAGATATCAGCCAAGCCCATGGCAGCCTGCAGGAGATCCATTTTGTCAGCGAGGAAGTGTTGACGCCTTCTGTTCAGGCCCGCTCCGGAGATGCCCCGATTCCCACGATCGGCGAATTGACCGACCGTTTTAGCATCGATGAAATTGTGGTGGCGGTGGACGACCGCAGCCGCGTCGCTCTGGATGGTTTGCTGTTGTGCAAGACGCGGGGCGTGCCGGTGACGGAATTCAATTCTTATCTGGAGCGCCAAACCGGGCGCGTCGAATTGGCATGGCTTGAGCTGCCCTGGCTCATCCACACCCCCGGCTTTCAGTTCCGCCTGATCGACGATGCGGTGAAGCGGTTCATGGACATCGTGCTGAGCCTGACCGCGTTGATCATCAGCCTGCCGGTGCTGGTGGTGGCGATGATCGCGATCCGCCTGGATTCTCCCGGTTCGGTGATCTACCGCCAGCAGCGCGTCACCCGCGGCGGACGTGTGTTCTGGCTCTACAAGCTTAGAAGCATGCGGATCGATGCCGAACGGAACGGCGCCACATGGGCCGCCGAAAACGACCCCCGAATCACCACCGTCGGCAACTTCCTGCGCCGCAGCCGCTTGGACGAGATTCCGCAGCTGGTGAATATCCTGGTCGGCGACATGTCCATTGTTGGGCCGCGGCCGGAGCGCCCCTGTTTTGTCGAGGATTTATCCAGCCAATTGCGCTTGTACGATCTGCGCCACACGGTGCGGGCGGGACTGACCGGCTGGGCCCAGATCAATTACCATTATGGCGCCTCGTTGGAAGATGCCCAGCGCAAGCTGGAATATGACCTGTTCTATATCAAGAACTTCAGCCTGTTGCGCGATCTGGGAATCATGTTGCAGACCTTGCGCGTGGTGCTATGGCCCGAGGGCGTGCGCTGACAGGCGCCTTTGGTCGGGTTGCAGTCCCTTCCTTCCCGTTGCATATCTGAGCGGTAGACCGCCACGGCAACCCTAAACGGACCCGGATAGCTTTGAAGATCCTGTATCACCACCGGACGCGGTCCCGCGACGGACAATCCGTTCATATCGATGAGATGGTTGCTGCGCTCCGCCGGCAGGGGGTGAGCGTGCGGATGGTGGAGCCTCAGCGCGTGGATGCGATGAAGCCCGCCCGCAAGAAGCAGTTCTTGCCGAAGCTGGTCTATGAGCTTCTGGAATTCGGCTATAGCGGCCTGGAATTGTTCAAACTCGCGCGCGCAATTTTGCGCCAGCGTCCTGACGCGATCTATGAGCGCGAGAATATCTACATGCTGTCCGGCGTCTGGGCGGCGCGCCTGTTCTCTCTGCCTTTGTTGCTGGAAGTGAATGCCCCCCTGGCGGAGGAGCGCGGCAAGTTCGGCGGCCTGGCAATGCCCGCTTTCGCGCGCTGGACCGAAGAGGTGGCGTGGAGGAACGCTACTTTTGTTCTACCGGTTACCGCGGTGCTGGGAGCGATGATCGAACAAGCCGGCGTTCCACCCTCTCGCATCGTGGTGACATCGAATGGCGTCGATAGCGATGCGTTCCGGCTGGTTGATGCCGCGGCGCGGCCGCATCTGCCCGAAGCCTTCAAACCGGGACCTGTCCTGGGCTTTGTGGGATATGTGCGGGCTTGGCATGGCCTGCCGCAAGTGGTGGATTTGCTGGCCGCCGATCCGGTTCTTGCCAAGGCGAGCTTGCTGGTGGTCGGCGACGGGCCGGCGCGGGGCGATCTGGAAGCCCAGGCCCGGACGTTGGGCGTCGAGGGCCGCGTCCAAGTTTGCGGCGTGATCGGGCGAGACGGCTTGGCGGCCTATATCAGCAGCTTCGACATCGCGCTTCAGCCTGAAGTTACCGCCTATGCCAGCCCGCTCAAGCTTTTCGAATATATGGCGCTGGGACGGGCCATCATCGCTCCCGATGCCCCCAACATTCGCGAGATCCTCACCCATGAGGTTGACGCTTTGTTGTTTGAACCGAACAATCCGGATTCGTTGTCAGCTGCCATTCGCAGATTGGCCGGGGACGGCGCCTTGCGGGCGCGGCTGGGAGCGGCGGCGGCCGACAAAATCCATCGGGAGGACATCTCATGGGCGCGCAATGCCCGCCGCGTGATCTCATTGGTCCAGGGCGGCGGGCGGCGGGCGCAGTGACGCGGGCGTCTTCGGACTAGCAGGACAGCGATGCCGGACCAGCCAAAACATCTGCTGCATGTCTTTCCCACCTTTGCGGTGGGCGGATCCCAAATGCGTTTCGCGCAACTGGTGCGTTTGCATGGGACGCGGTACCGGCACACCGTTCTGGCGCTGGACCAGAATACCGATATGGCGAACCGGCTGGGCGAATTTCCCATCACCTATCTGAAACTGGATTTCGACAAGCGTAAGACGCTCGCCAATTGGCGCCTGTTTCGCAAGACCTTGCGGGATATCGCGCCAGATGTGCTGCTGACCTACAATTGGGGCGCGGTCGAATGGGCGCTGGTCAACCGTTTCGGCGGGGCCAGGCCGCATCTGCATATTGAAGACGGCTTCGGACCGGAAGAGGCACAACGCCAGCTGATGCGGCGTGTCTGGACCCGGCGGTTGGCGCTGACCGGGCGCAACACCAAGGTGGTGCTGCCCTCGCGGAATCTGGAGCGCATCGCACGGGACATCTGGTCGCTTCCGGCCAGACAGGTCCGGTATATTCCCAACGGCGTGGATTGCCCGCGCTTTGCGGTCGCCGCGCATGGCGATGAAAGCGGACCTGTCGTGATCGGCACGGTCGCCAGTCTAAGGCGGGAAAAAAACATCGCCCGGCTGATCGAGGCTTTTTCCGAGGTGGCATCCGGGCGGGCGCCGGGTTCGCTCGAACTTCTGATCGTGGGCGGCGGCGCCGAACGGCAATCCCTGGAAACCTTGGCGCGACGTCAAGGCGTCCCGGTTCGTTTCACCGGGCAGACCAACGAGCCGGAAAAATTTCTATCGCAGATGGATATTTTCGCGCTGTCTTCCGACACGGAACAAATGCCGCTGAGTGTGTTGGAAGCGATGGCGGGGGGGCTGCCCGTGGTGGCGACGGCGGTGGGCGATGTTTCCCAGATGGTGGCTGAAGAAAATCGTGAGTATGTCGTGCCGCCGCGCGACTTCGCGGCCGCGCTGGCGCGATTGATCGACGACAAGCCGGTCCGGCACCTGCTTGGCCGCGCCAATGAAAAGAAGGCGCGGCAGAGCTTTGACGAGAATGTCATGGCGGCGCGCTATGCCGAGCTTATCGGCTAGCCTGCTTGAGCACCGCGCGGAATATCGCAATCTGGCCGTCGGTGGTCGATTGCCAGTCAAACTGTTCGGCATAGCGGCGGGTCGCGCTCCGATCCGGCATTGCGCGCCGCAATTGGCCAATACCGGACGCGATGCCTTGGGCGTCGCGGCTCTCAAGCAACAGGCCCGCATCCGGGCTGGCGATCACTTCGGGCGTACCCCACACGGCTGAACCCAGGACGGGGGTGCCGCATGCCATCGATTCCAGCAGGACATTGGCCCAGCCCTCGCGGCTGGAGGCCAGGATGGAGATATCGGCGCAATTGTAGATATCGCAAAGAGACTTTTGATCGACATTGCCCATGAAGCGCACGCGGTCCTTGACTCCAAGCCGTACCGCAAGTTCTTCCAGTTTCTGGCGGTCGGGTCCGGATCCCACCAGCAACAGGGTCGCATCGGGAACTTGGCCGAGCGCCTCGATCACCAGATGGTGGCCCTTGCGTTCTATCAAAAGCCCAACGGAAGCCAGAACCAGGCCGCTGACACCCAGGCTGGAACGCAGCGCATCGCGGTCTTTGACGCGAAAGACTTCCAGATCGACACCGTTGCGCAGGACCGTGACTTTGGACGGTGGCACGCCCAGTTCGACCAAGCGGTCTTTCAAGGCCTGGCAGACCGTGATCAAGGCCGCGGCACTTTGCGCCGCTTGCAGGATCAGGCGGCGGGGACGCGGATATTCGGGGATCAGGTTGATGTCGGTGCCGCGGGCGGTGATCACCACGGGAATACCGAACTCCGCTCCCAGCCAGGCGGCGGCGACCCCGTCGGGATAGAAATAATGGGCGTCGATCAGATCGACTTTCAATCCGGAGTCCAGCAATTGCCTCAGCCGCCGGCGCATGGCGCGGTAAAGCGTGTGGGGCGTCAGGTTCATTCCCACCTTCGGAACCACCACATAACGGGGATGATCCACATCCAGACCGTTTCGATGTTCGAAGCCGGGGATCGAGCGGAGCTTTTGCATTTGCAGGCCTGGCAGACCCGGCGGCGCCCAGGGCGTGGGAGCCAAAATGCGAGCCGCTACTTTTCCATCCGCCAGCAGGCGGCGCAGCCGCGTTTCGACAAAAATTCCATGCGACGGCTGCATGGAATTGGGAAACAGGGTCGACGTCGTCAGGATGGAAATGGATGGATTAAGCATTTTTAGGAGCCGGGTGCCCGTCGCCGATTGATTTTCGAGGTGCGTCTAACTGCACGCAGTATTGAGGGTTGCAGGGTTAACAGATTCTTCACGAGCTGCCTTCCCCGAGGGACTTCCTAGTGTCAAAGGCTGGGATCGGATGTACAGCCCCGGCCTGCTCCTGTATAGCGCCCAAAGAGGCTCGAAACCGCGCGGCGCATGTTCACTTTGGGTTCTTTCGAGCCGCGGCGCCTTGTGCATCGGGAACGCTCGTTTGGCGGCGCGGTGGCGGGCTTGGCGCAACGCTATGGCCTGATCCCGCCGTGATCATCGCGATCGCCTTTGGCTTGCTCTGTTCCATTTCCTTCCACGATCGCGGCGCTCTAGGAGCGGGTATTGCGCATCTTGCCGGAACCTGGACGTACAATCTTGCAAACTTCCTGCGGAGCCTACGGGAGAAGCTCGTGAAGGTTGGCGTGAAGCTTATCGCACGCCGGCGCTACATGACCTTCCAGTTGGCGCAGGTCGCCGTGCCGGGCGATCTGTTTCGTCGCACTCTACAAATGATCGACGGGCTTAGACCAGCGCAAATCGCGCGATGTTGAGCCAAGCCGTACCGCTACACGCGCCAATCGACGTGCAAACTGCGTCCTGTGACCCGCTGAACGGAGAAAAAATCGTCTCCCGGTGGCGAAGTCCTGGATTGGGGGCCGGTCGAAATGGGCCAGAGGTGAAATACGGCGCTTTCGCGGTTCTCAGTTGTCTCCGAAGGGGCTACCCTTCCACCACGATGACCGGGTCGACCGGCCATCTGGGGAAAGGTCGGGTAAGGGGTGGTCGGGTAAGGTGAGATCGATTCTGCTTATCGTCATAGCCTTGATTGTCTATGGGTCTCTCTACCCGTTCGACTTTCGACTGTCTCACGAATATTCTATCGGGGCGCTCACCATTTCGGCGTTTAACCCTTTCACAACCACCCGGGGCGACATTCTCGGTAACATTGCTCTTTGCGCGCCGCTCGGGTTTTTCGGCATGTACGCGATGCATGGTGTCGGTAAGCGTGCAACCCAGCTGTTCATTGTGATTCTCTCGGGCGCTGCTTTCGCATGGCTCCTGCAATGGGGTCAGCTTTTCGTTCCCGAACGGGATCCGACCCTAGTCGACGTATTTTGGAACGTCATTGGCGTGGTTATGGGAAGCGCAATCGCATGCAGTCCATTGGGGCGACGTCTTCCGTCGTCGATCGATGGTTCAATAACATTCGAGGTACCGTTCGTGCTGGCGGGATTGTGGGTGGCGAGTCAATTGATGCCACTGGTTCCGAGTCTCGATCTTCAGCTCGTGAAGGATAACCTGAAAACACTACTCCAGACGTCGAAATTCCAGTGGGGTGTATCGTTCCTCGAACTCGTTTCCTGGCTCGCGGTGTTTCAATTCTTGGGGTCTTCGAGACTGTCGAAAAAATGGAATACCCTGCTCCCCGCTCTTCCGTTCGTGGTTATGGGAGCCCAACTGTTCATTGTGAGGAATGAGCTCACTCTCGAAGAAGCAATCGGAGCAATGGGTGGACTCGTGATTTGGTTAGCCGTGCGCACTGGTCTCCGTCCAGGTTGGTTGGCGGCCCTTCTCCTAATTGGGATTTTGGCGGCGAATCTTTCATCGCTCGATCTCGGCGTTGCGCGCAGCAGTTTCTCCTGGGTTCCATTCAGCGATTTCCTTGGCGGAGACATGGTGTTGAACGTGGCGTCTCTGATGCGCAAGACGTTTCTCTACGGTACGTTGGTGTGGCTGCTCAAAGACGCCGGGATGAGTTGGGCGGCCGCCACCGGGCTCGTAGCCTCTACCTTGACGATTGAGGAGTTGCTTCGGGTTTACGTGGCCGGAGCCTCGGCCGGGGTGACGGATCCGTTTCTTGCCGTCCTGACGGCGACAGCCATGTATAAGGCGACGCGTCGTTTGCAATATCGCGCGAGCGAGCAACCTATGCTTCTGGATGAAGTTCAGAATGGAATGCCTCGCGATGTGCAAAGCGCCCGCAGCGTAAACCAGGTGCCATCGGTTGGGCATTTCGGCAGTTTGGACGGATTGCGAGGGTTGGCGGCGCCAAACCAATGGAGTCTCTACACGGCAATCATTGCCTTGGTCGCAAGCATCGCCATCATCACAATCGGCATCAAAATCATCTTACGTTTTCCTGGCGTGCCGTACAACGTCAAGGAATTGTTTCTTGATGGCGCCAGTATACCGGTACTGGCGATTTTCTCATTAGCACTGTTGTGGGTGGGTGGCGGAGCAATGATACTAGCCCATTGGCTGGTCGCAAGCCGGCGGTCTTACTTGATTCTTCCGGGTGGTGCGCTGCTGCTATCTATCGTGAGCAGAACGTTTCTCAAATACAGCGTTACCTATGAAAGCCTCAATGACATCCTTGGGAGCAGCAACCTTTTCCAGAACGTCACTCGCAACAACATTTGGGGCGATTTCTGGAGCGATGCTTTTCTCGCGGCTAATATGCCGAATCTTGTCGAGTTCTTCGAGAGGCTCATTCGCTATGCGGCGCTCTACTCGTTGCTTGCCGTGACCCTTGCGGCGGTCCTAGTGCCTGTCGTGATTGCAAGACAACACAGGAAACTGAACATGTGGCCATTGCTTGCAATGGCCACGACCGCCTCGGTTTGGTTGTGGTTGAGCAAGATGGTGGTGATTGACGGTGCGAATACGGATAACCTCACGGAACTTGTCGCCCAGCATAGCCTGTTAGGCCTCGGCGGCGTGCCATTTCTATTCCTGCTTGTGGCACTGATGGCAACCAACGTCGCGCTTTTATTGGTCCCAAGGGATTCTTTGTGGATCTGGGCCACGGTGCTGATCTGCCTTGTGATCACGGTTCCGGCCGGTTGGTGGCTCCTCAACGCAGGACTAGAGAAACATATCCAAAAATATGGCTTGGTCTTCTCGGGGGTCCAGTTCCTCCTCGGCTCCGATCGCGAGCACTCGCTCAACGAGCACATGCTATTTCTGCGTTGGGCAGCCGTTCAGACCGGGGCTGTTGGCGTGATGTTCATCGGCGCGTGGATCGCCGATCGGCTAGCTCTCGCCAAACGCTACAGACAAGTGTTCGTGATAGCTGTCATTGCGATGGTGCTGGCCGAAGCTGCTTGGCGCACGTACGCCGATATTCTGGGGCATCTGTAACGTAACAAGCTTCGCGGCTCCAGTCTGATCGGACTTTCAAGCGAAACGGCTTCGCCGTCCATGAAGAATTCCCATTAACGACAAAGGATTATATCAGATTTATCACGCGAGCAGTTTGCTTCTTGGAAATATTGAAGTGCTCGTTAAACGTTTGCGCGCAGGTATTCCAGATAATGAGATCGAGGAGCGGCTTTGCGAGAGACTCGCCTCAGACTTTGACGGGAACTGAAATGGTTTCCGCCAATCCATTCTGCAGGCGCTGAGAAACCGCGGATCTATAAGATCTCTCGATGTTTTGGAGGCCATAGAATATGACGTTAAACCAAGCGCTGAGATTTCGAAATTCTGATGAGCACTCCGGAGAAGCAGTCCGATAGCGATCTCGGCCAGAAATTGCGAGCTTGACCTGATCGCATAATTCGTGAAGTTGACGTGGTACTTCGGAAGTGTCTCAAAGAAGCGACCGCGTCTTTCGTGGAAGAAAGTTCTTGGTGGTTTTGACGATACTTATGAGCAATCGTGGTTCAATGGATGCCATTTTCAGCGTTCTCCACGGTTCGCTGACGGTCAATGCGATTTTCTTCGCGGAAAAAGTTTATCTTTATGGCGCGATGCTGCTTATGCTGGTCAGCATGGGGTTGGGATTGACGGCCGCGGTGGTTCTGGAATGTATCCTGTGTGCCACAAGCGTGCTGCAGACCTTCACGATAGACCGCTCCGCCGAGATCACCGATGTGGTGTTGGCGATGCTGACGGGCGTGATTTACGCCTTCCTGCGGCGTCAGTCTCGTAATCGCGGCGCGCTTTAACCGGCTGCCATCACGCCTTGCCGCCGGCAAGCTCCGCCGTACGGGCGGTGAGGGCGGGCACGGCATTGTTTTCCGCTTCCATGAACTCCTCGAACATCCAGATCAGCCAGAGCGCGCGGCTATTGTCGGCCCGGCCGCTTTGGTGGTCGGCGATCAATTGATGGATCGCGGTGGGATTGAGGTAATGCGCCGAGGCCAGGCCCTGTTTGGAAGTGAGCTTCTGGTCCAGATGCTGCCCCATCGTGCCCCGGAACCAGCGCGCCAGCGGCACGGAAAAGCCTTGCTTGGGGCGGTGGAGTACATTCGGCGGGACCAGCCGCGCGAAAGCGCGCTTGAGCAGAATCTTTCCTTCGCTGCCGCGGCGATTGACGGCGGAAGGCAACCCCAACGCCCAATTCACGAAGCCATGGTCCAGCATCGGCACGCGGACTTCCAGGCTGTTGGCCATCGCGGTGCGGTCAACCTTGGTGAGGATATCGCTGGGCAGCCAGGATTTCAGGTCGATATATTGCGCCATGGTAACGGGATCGTCGGTTGGCGCCGCACGGGCATGTCTGGCGACAACCTCGACGGCATGATAGCCGCCCAGGGATTTTGTCAGGGCGTCCGAAAAAAGAGACGTCCTGGTCTCGTCACCCACAACCGAGAGATTCCAGAAATAGCCCTTGGTCGAATCCGCGCTCAGTTCGCGGAACGTGTGCCGAGCCCGCAAAAAGCGAGGCGCCCGGTCGAGCTGGGGATAGAGGCTGGCCAAGGTCCCGAACAAGGGTGTGCGGATGGCACCGGGCAGCCAGCGCCGGATGCTTTCCTCCCGGGCATGGAAACCGTAGCGCCTGTAACCGGCGAACAATTCGTCGCCCCCGTCGCCCGACAAAGCCACCGTCACCGATTTGCGCGCCAGTTGCATCAGCCGGTAGCTGGGCATGGCGGAGCTGTCGCCAAAGGGTTCGTCGAAAATGGCGGGCAGGCTTTCGACCAGATCGGTTTCGTCGCCCTGCAAGCGTGCGACGACATGCTTGGAGCCGTAATGGCCCGCCACCGCCGCGGCATATTCGGTTTCGTCAAATGCGCGGTCGTTGAACCCAATGGTGAAGGCGGTTATCGGTCCCTGGGTCTGGCGCGCCATCAGCGCCATGGTGCCGCTGGAATCCACGCCGCCGGACAGGAATGCGCCAACCGGAACATCGGCGACCAGCTGTGATTTGACGATCCTGCCCAAACGTTCCAGCAGCGCGTCATCGAGATTCTTCAACTCGCTGTTGTCGATGGCGGCGGGCGCCGGGTCCCAATAGGTCTGCAACTGCGCCTTTTGTCCGCGGCGAAGGGTCAGCGTCATACCGGCCGGCAGTTGGCGCACATGGCTGTAGATGGTGCGCGGCTCGGCGATATAGCCGAGGGCAAAAAACTCCTCCACGGCGCAGGGATCGATGCTGCGATCGAAATCCGGGTGAACCCGCAACCCCTTCAGCTCGGAAGCAAAAATGAGCGTCTGGTCTGGCAGGATGGAATAATAAAGCGGCTTTTCGCCCAGACGGTCACGGGCGAGGAACAGCGTCTCGTGGTTCCGGTCCCAAAGAGCGAAGGCAAATTGCCCGGTGAGGTGATTAACGCAACTCGGGCCCCATTCCCGCCACGCTTCCAGAATGACTTCGGTATCCGATTGCGTCATGAAGGAATGACCGAGCTGTTCCAAGTCCCGGCGCAGTTCCTTGAAATTGAAGATTTCCCCGTTAAAGACCAGGCAGATGCTTTTGTCCGGGCTCAGCATGGGCTGCGCGCCGGTGACCAAGTCGATTACCGCAAGGCGGCGGTGGCCCAGGCCCAGGCCGGGCTCGAAATGATGACCGTCCCCATCCGGGCCGCGATGCGCCACGGCGTCGCTCATCGCATGCAGAAGCGCGCGCTCGCAGGAACGATGGTCTTTGAGGTCAAACCAGCCGACTATTCCGCACACCTAGCGCATTCCCCCGGCATTGGACGGCGTCTTTGCCTGATGGTTGGTCTGGTCGAGGCGTATCGGCAACTGATTCAGTTCCAGCAAGCCCTGAGAAAGGCGTCTGCGCGCTTCCTGGGGCGCCGAGTCCGTCATGGTTGAGAGAACGATGACGGCTTGACCCTCATGGCCTTGCAGCGCGGCGGCGGCTTGCAGGATTTTCACCTTGAACAGGCTTGTCGTGAAATGGCCGTTGACCCAGTAGCACGACCAGATCATGCGCCGCCCGGTCCGGGAGGTCACGATCCATTCTTGAAACTGAACGGTATTGTTCCCGAACTTGGCCGTGACATTGTTGGTGTCCGCCAGCGTCCAAACCTTATCCTCCCAGAATTGATTGAGATGGGCAGTCATCGAATGGCCGGGGCGCGGGCGCGCGTAATAACCAAGATACAGGTCGATGGGGAGCCCACCGGGCGGGGCGATGGAGGCGGCCGCCTGGATGTCGGCTCCCGAAAATTCCGGATGCCAGGATGCGGATGCGGCACCCTGGTTCCAGGACGTGGTTTGGAACGGCTGTGCAACCGCGGTCATGTCCGGCGGGACAAAATAATTGTCATGCCACCAGGCAATGGCCGGACCGGCGCTCAGCAGCAGGCCGGCCGCTGCGGTAACAGCCGCAAGCCGCTGCGGCGGGAACGGAGCGGAAGTCCGAACATCGGTTTTTTCGGAAAATTCGTCGCGGAACACGTAACCCACACCGCCCAGCACCAGCAGAATGGCGACGTTGAATCCCCATCCATAAACGATGTGATCGGCGCCGGCGCCGTAGCGATTGCTGGTGGAATAGGCCAGCAGAATGATGCCGATGCAACGCAAGCCGTTTCCGATCAGCGGGACCAGGACACAGGCGATTAAAAACAGCGCTATCTTGTGGATCTTGCGGAACATCATATAGGCGAACAGCACGCCCAAACTCACCGTCGCGATCAAAAAGCGCAAGCCCGCGCAAGCCTCGGCTATCTCATAGCGGCCCGACGTAAGTTCGAAGGTCGTTCCTTCGGTATAGTGCACGATCCTCAGAAGATTGAGACAGACATCGACAAAGGCCGTCGCGAAATGCTGCATCGGAACGATCAGATATTCGCCGGTTGGCACCAGGAACAGCAGATAGAAAATGGGAAACCGGATCACCCGGGCGACATTGATGCCCAGCAAAGCCACGATCGTGGCCTGCATGAGGCCGACGACAGCATATTGCTGAACCTCGTTGATGGCCGCCAACTCTCCCATCCACCAGACCAGGGTCAGCACGGGCATGACAAGCAGCGCCTGGGGGGTAAGGCCTGGTGAAAGCGTGGCGAGGACTGCCCGCTTCTCCCAGATCAGCCAGAGAACGATGGGTATGATCAGGAAGCAGTGCGAGTAGGTGGGAGAGACCCACCAGACCGTGAGGGCGGCGGACACGGATGAGCGGAACGCGACAAGGGTCAGAAGTAGCAAGACGGCAAGCGCAATGGTGTGGCGAAACCAGGCCTTGGTGGCGATCGGCGGGGCCGCGGTCATGACTTGCATGGTGCGGAAAACTCCAACTGCTGGCCTGTGAGGGGACGGAGCATGGCGGGGCCGCCGCGAAGATCGGCGCGATGCAGCAACTCCAAATGGCGTTCGAAATCCTTCATCAGCCCATCCCAGTTATGATGAGCCTCAACATAGCTGCGCCCGTTGCGGGCGAGGGCTTCCCGGTCGGGGCCCTGCAAGGCCTCGACGACCGCATTGGCAAACCGGCGCGGTTCGTTTTCGACCCAAAGATGATATCCCGCCGCAACGCCGAGAGAACGAGTCGCATCACGGGTGGCGACCACCGGCTTGGCCATCGCCATGGCCTCCAATACCTTGTTCTGAATGCCGCGCGCGATATGCAGCGGCGCGACGATCGCGCCGGCGAACTGAATATAGGGGCGAACATCCGCCACCGCGCCTGTGACCACGACACCCGGTCCGGCGGCATCCCGCAGCTGGGCGGGCGGGCCGGAACCCACGAAATGGGCCCGGGCGTTGGGGATAAATTTCAAGACCTGTGGCAGGACCTCGCGGGCGAACCACAGCGCGCCCTCATAATTGGGGCGATAATCCATCCGCCCGGTCATGACGATCGGGATCTCGTCCTTGGCGAACGGATTCTCGAAATTTCCGGGGGAAAACTGCTCCAGGTCGACGCCGTTGGTCAGGCCGCTGATCTTGGCGGCGGACGAAGATGCGATGGCCTTGAAGGTATCGGCCTCGAAATCCGAAGCGAGCAGGGTGTGGCCGAAGGCGCCGGCGGCCATGCATTCCAGCGCCTGGAGTTTTTCGGCTTCCCGCCCATAGAGCCATTTGACAGCGCCGCGCGATCGCGCCGCATACTGGCGCCATTTGTCGGAATCGATGTCCACCATGTCAAACAAGACGCGCTCGGGGGGCGTCGGTGCCCGCAGCAGATATGGCGCCATGGCCGATCCGAAAACCACGATATCGTCTATCGGCAAACTCGCCAGGCTTTGATTGACCCAAGCCTGAAGACGGTCGCTTCCAAAACAGGCGGTGGTGAGCGGTTTGCCGGTGACGAGCCCGGTCAGGCTGCGCCAAGCCTTTGCGCTGACGCCCAGCCTTTCGAAATAGCAACGCCCGCCCGCCAGTTCCCGGACCTTGTCCAGATATTGCAGGTCGTCGGCATCATCGACAAAGCAGGCCAGATGAACCGGTCCGCGCCGCGCAAGATGGCGCAGCAGGGCATAGGAACGGATCTTGTCGCCCTTGTTCGGTGGATAGGGCAGGCGATGGCACAGAAACAGGCTGCTGCGCGTCATTGTATTGGCGCGGAATCGGCGAAAAACACCCGGTTTACGCTCGACCAGCGAAAGTCCTTGAGAAGCATCTGCAGCCGGTCGAAGGTGCGATCGAGGTTGAGGTAATGGCGAACCCGCGTTTTGACCGAGGTGCCGGTGACCCGCGGCTGGGTATGATCGATTTCCCAGGGATGAAAATAGAACATGCAGGGCTGGCGGTCCTGGGCGCGAACCGTTTGAAGGTTGCGCTTGAAAAGGCTGTAGGGGAACAGCCGGAAATAGCCGCCGCCGCCCGCCGGCCAGTTGCGTCCGAACCTGCGGATGGTGGTGATGGGGATTTCCATGAAGCTGCTGTCGGCGAAGGGGAAGAAGGCGAAGCGGGGCTGCTCGGGAATTCCATAGAGATCGTGATGGATCGGAAATGTACTGGAACTGTATTTGTAGCCGACTTCCTCCAGCACGCTGAGCGCCCAAAGGTTGCGGCGGGTGATCGAAAAAGAGGTGGCGCGATAACCGCTGACCGCAGTGCCCCCGACATCTTCCAGCAGCTCTTTCGCCCGTTTGACGTCCGTTAGAAACAGCGGGCGCGATTGATGATCGGCGCGGAAATGGGCCAGGCCATGAGAGGCCAATTCATGGCCTTCGCCCACGATGCGCCGGACGATTTGCGGGTAGCGTTCGGCAATCCAGCCCAAGGTGAAGAAGGTGGCCGTGGTACCGTTGTCCGAAAAGAGTTGCAGGATGCGGTCCATGTTCCTTTCGACCCGGCATTCGCGGCTGTTCCATTCCTCGCGCGCGATATGGTTGGCGAAAGCTTCGACCTGGAAATAATCCTCCACATCGACGGTCATTGCGTTTAGCGCAGAACCCGACAGGTTGGTAACCGGCCGTTTCCGCCAGCCGACAATTGGATCGTTTTCGATTGCGTTGATGTTCATCACGGCCCCTCCCGCCGCAGGCCCCTGGCCTAAGGCGTGTCGGAATTCATCAAATTCAAGAATTGCTGAACAACAAGGCCGGCGCGCCGTGTCATGGCTTCCTGTTTGGTAAGGCGGCCCTCAATGTCGTCCAGCCGGGTGGCGAGCGCCTGCTTGCCGGCATGGTCCGTTCCGTTTGCCGCCGCCGGCAACGCGTCTTCCGCATTGTCGGTCTCGTTCGCCAGATCGGCGGCGACGCGATTGACATCGTCCGCGGAAAAAGCATGCAGCTCATCAAGATAACCCAGGATCATCAGGCGATTGCCCAGCGTATTGATGCGGCGGGGAATGCCGCCGGTGTGCTGGTGGATGGCGCCTATCGTGCTCATCGGGAAAGAGGGGTCGCCGGACCAGCCCACCTGCTTGAGTCGGTGGAGCACATAGTTTCCCGTCTCCAGGCTGTTCAGCGGCCCCAGATGATAGGAGGCTATAACGCGCTGGCGCAGCTGTTCCAGGTCCGGATTGGCGATGATTCTGCGAAATTGCGGTTGCCCGACCAGGAAGCTCTGGAACGGCGCTGCGTTCTGGACCTGGAAATTTGACAGCATTCGCAGTTCTTCCAGGGCGCCTTCCGACAGGTTTTGGGCTTCGTCCACGATCAGCAGCGCTCGGCGCCCCTGATGGTGCGTGGCATCGAAAAACTCCTGCAATTTCAAGAGCAGTCCGCTTTTGTCGGACGGCAGGTCCCGAAGCCCGAACGCCGCCGCCACCATCTTGAGCAGGTCGTGCCCCGACAGGCTGGTTGTCACGACATGGGCGGCGACGATTTTGCTGGGATCGATGGTGGCGATAAGTCGCTTGACCAAGGTGGTCTTACCGGCGCCGACGTCGCCGGTAATGACGATAAAACCTTCGCCGCGCTTCAGCCCGTAAGTGAGATGCGCCATGGCCTGGGAATGAACGCTGCTCTCAAAATAAAAGCGTTCGTCCGGCGTCAAGAGGAAGGGCTCGGCGCGTAGCTTGTAAAAGCTCGTATACATTGCGACTCACCGACCTAGTTGTCGGTGGGCGCGGCGGGGGCCCCGGAACTGGCGTATCCGTAATAGGCAATATATTCCGCCTCGTTCCAGCTGGGAGCCTTGTTGAACAACAGGCTCACGCTCTGGCACGACGCGATGGTTTCCAGAGACTTGCGCAACTGATGGCGGTCGGTCTGGTCGGCCGCGACCACCATCAGCAGATGGTGCACATAGCTGGCCAGGATCGCCGGCTCGCTGGATGCCAGGACCGGCGGTGTATCCAGAACGATGACGCGGTCGGGATAGCGTGCCGAGAGCTCGCGGCACAGGTTGGCCATCTTTCCGCTGGAAATCAGTTCCGGCGTGTTGGCGCTGGGATTGCCGGCGAAAATCACCGCAAGGTTGGGAATGTCGGCGCAGCGGTGCAGGACATCGGAAACATGGCCTACCTTTCCGGTCAGCAAATCGGTGAGGCCTTCGGTCGGCGGGGCCATGAACATGTTTCCAACCGACGGGCGGATGACGTCTGCATCGATCAGCAGCACTTGCAACCCGCGTTCCGCCGCCAGGCTCAAAGCCAGGTTGATCGAGGAGAAGGTCTTGCCTTCGCCCGGAAGCGAACTGGTGACCATGATCAAGTTGCTGACCGCGGCGCGCGTTTGCGGATCGCGGACCTTTTGCAACAGCTTGCGCTTGATCCCGCGAAACTCGTTGGAGATCGAAGATGTCATATTGTCCGGCGTGATACAGCCATTCTGGCGCAAGGCACGGAAATCGAGGCGAACGGTTTTGCCGGGCAGGGTGGGATTGGTCGGACGCATGGGCGTGGGCGCCGCCTTGACCGCCGTGGCGGCAGGCATGCGGCCACTGTCGTCTCCGGGACCGACGATCGAGACGCCGTCGCGGCGAAGCGCGGGGGCCTGGGCCTGGACACTATAGGCCAGAGGAGAGGTATCGCCGTCCATGTCGCGTTCCATGGCGCGGCCCACCACATTGACGCCCGGCGCGGAGGCCGGCATGGCCGCATTTTCCTTCTCCAGGCGTTGCGCCATTCTTTCAATCAAGTTCAAGGGAGGGGCGGCGGGTTTATCGGTCATAGCATTCCCCGCAAGGTCAGGCGGAAAGAGGCGTCAAGGGCAATCAGCACGACAAAATACCCGCATAGCAAAAGTCCCGCACAAGCTGCGAGCGCGGTATAGGCGCGCCTGGCATCCAGGCTGTCGTCCGCGCGGGCCAGGCGCCCGACCACGCCGATGATGGGATAGTCGAACTCCGCAGCCAGTTGTTCCTTGGCGAAGAACCGTCCGGCATTGATGCTGAGGCCGATCGCTGTCGCGAGGCCGGCAGCCAGTCCAAGCAGGATGACGACGGAATTCATCAGTGGGCGATTTGGCGAAACCGGGAAAGGCGCCTTCTTGGGCGGCTCGACGATCCGCACATTGATCGACGACTGTTCGTCATTGACCGACTGGGACAGTTTGGCAGATTCGCGGCGGGCCAGCAGATCCTGATAGGTCTTGTGAACCAGGTCATAGTCGCGGTCGAGATTGGCGAACTGCGCGCTGATTTCCAGCGCCTTGGAACTCAAATTCCTGGCATTGGACAAGGTAGCCAATGCTTCGGAGTAGCGTTGCGACTGAAGCGCCACATCGGTCTGGGCATCCGACAGCTTGCTTTGTGTTTGCACATAGACCGGGTTGGGAATCGTCTGATTGCCGCTTTCCTGTGAGCCAGCCGGAGGCGCGGCCGAGAGTTGGGCTTGCAGCGAGGCAATCTCCCGCTTCATCTCTTTTACGTCCGGATGGTCGTCGGTATATCTGGACTTCAGGTCCGTCAGGTTTTGCTTGGCTTCGGCCAACCGCTGGAACAGGCTGCCGCTACGGCTGCTGCTCCCGCCGCTGGAATTCAAGATGACCGCGTTGGGCCCGTCGATATAGACAATTTTCGGAACGCTGGCGAGTTGGCCCCGCAGGCTTGAAAGCCGCGCTTGGGCGCCGGCCAGCTGCTGCCGGGCGGCTTCCACCTGCTGGCGTGCCTGGTCGGGCGAAATATTGTTGGTCAGGACATCCAGATTATCCTGCTTGAACTTGGTGCGCCGCTGTTCCGCCTGGCGCACCAGGGTCTCATATTCATTGACCTTGGTGTCGAGGAAGGACTGGGCGCCTTCAAGGTCGTGGCGCTTGTTGCCGATATTGGAGTCGACGAAAATCGACAGCAGGGTTTGCGACACGTTCAATCCCTTGTCGGGATTGCGGTCGGTATAGGAGAGCTCAAAGAGATTTTTGGTGTTCAGCGGCTTGATGGAAATATTCGACTGCAGGCCCTCGACCTGCTTCGCCATCTCGGCGCTCGAAAGATTGGCGGCATTGGGGTTGGTGAGATGCACCACCTGCTCGAGATTGGGGCGGGTCAAAAGCGTGTTGAGCATCACCGAGACCTGCTGTTCGGGGTCGGTGGTTACCGTCAGGCCCTTGAGCAAGGGGGCCATCATGGTGTCGGTGTCGACATAAATCATCGCAACGGCCTGGAATTGATTGGGCAGCAAAGCGATTGCCAGCCATCCGATCAGACAAACGGCCCAAGTGACTCCCATCCCGATCCAGCGATAATGCCAGGTTCCCGTGAGGTAGGTCCGGAGACGAATTTTCCAAGGTTGCATGCTGACTTAGCCCGATCTGGCGTTGGCACTACAACTTGCTGCAGTGCCGTTAAACGATTTTGCCCTGTAAGCTAGATGTACACCAGACCCGTTAAACAAGTATTTCAGCCTTTCCGGCCTTGGGAACCCGGCCAACCGACTGACGGACAATCACTTTTAGCTGCGGGCAGCGGCTACTTTTGCAGCGCAATGCCGCCGGGCGGACAGGGAACTTAAGCTTTACCCCGCCTATTCTCGGCAAGACTGTGGCTATTCCGCAGACGCCCGGCCGGCGACCTGGCGGGCAGAAAACCGCATCCTTCGGGCGCGTTAAGCGGCGATCGGCCAGAGCGCGCTGGTGAGCGCAGAAACCGGCAAGGTCGTGCGGTAGAGCGTTTTTTCCACGAACCAGACGCACGTGACGCTGGCGATATCCGATGCCGGACTGGTCTGAACCGATTCAATCGTCATGTCGGGGCCGCCGGACTTCAAGCAAACTACTTCGCCGGCCTGAAAGGAATGCATGGGTCACCTCAGCTGTAATTTGAGGCGAAGTATCTCATCATACTGCTTGGCCATTCGTTAATGCCTGCTTCGGGACTCCTGCGGGAAGGGTCCCTATTTTCGCCGGCCGGCGTGATCCCGCGATAAACCCTAATTGGGAGTTAAAATGCGGGTCCCGGCGTCGCGGATTCGCCCTAGCGCCCTAGCCCGCGTTCCCAATTCAGCGCCGTGGCGACGATTCTGTCCAAATCGTCATGCCGGGGCTTCCAATTCAGCAGCTTGGCGAGCTTGGCGGTGTTGGCGACCACCATCGCCAGGTCGCCGGGCCGCCGCGGCGCCAGTTCCACCGCCAGGGATTTCCCCGAAACCCGCTCAACCGCGGCGACCACTTCGCGGACGGAAAATCCGCGGCCATAGCCGCAGTTGATGAGAAGAGAGTCGCCACCGCCGCGCAGATGGTCCAGGACGCATTTGTGGATATCGACCAGGTCGGAAACATGAATGAAATCGCGCACCCCGGTGCCGTCCGGCGTATCATAATCGGTGCCGAATATGGTCAGTCGCGGAATTTTTCCGGTCGCCACCTCACAAGCGCGCTTGATCAGGTGGGTGGCGCGCGGCGTCGATTGACCGGTACGACCCTCAGGGTCGGCGCCGGCGACGTTGAAGTAGCGCAGGATACCGAATTTGATGCCATGGGCCGCCGCCGCATCCTGCAACATCCATTCGGTCATCAATTTGGAGCGGCCATAGGGACTCTCGGCTGCCGTCGGACTGTCTTCCGCCACCGGAATGGTTGGCGGGGTGCCATAGACCGCGGCGGTCGAGGAGAAAATGAAATTTGCCACGCCGTGGCGGACGCAGGCCTCGATCAGGGAGCGGGTCGCGGCCGTATTGTTGGCGTAATAGTCCAGTGGTTTCTCCACGGACTCCGGCACCACGACCGATCCGGCGAAGTGAATCACGGAATCGACCTTCTGTGTTTCCAGAAGATTGGAAACCAGAGTCTGGTCGGCGATGTCGCCGCGGACAAAGTTGACGCCGCGCGGCATATTGTCCTGCACGCCCGTGCTCAGATTGTCGATAATGGTGATCTTCTCATTCTCGCCCACCTGGATCAGGTGGTGAGCCATGTGGCTCCCGATGTATCCCGCTCCACCGGTAATCAAGATACTCATCGTCGGAATGCCTCGAGTTTACGAATATGTGGATCAGGCGCTGTCGGGACGCCCGACGCTGACGTAGCGAAACCCTGCTTCGTGCATTTGGGCAGGACGATAGATATTGCGCAAGTCCACCATCAAGGGCGTCTTCAGCGCCGCTTTGACGCGCGCGAAGTCCAGGGCCCGGAACTGGTTCCATTCGGTGAGGATCACAACGCCATCGGCGCCTTGCAGCGTATCGTAGGTATCGGACCGATAATCCAGTTGCATCTGCTTGGCGGCTTCTTTTTGGCCTTCCGGGTCGTAAGCGCGAATGATCGCACCGGCCTTCTGCAGATAGGGCACGATTACCAGCGAGGGCGCGTCGCGCATGTCGTCGGTGTTGGGCTTGAAGGTAAGTCCCAGCACGGCGATGGTCTTGCCCTTGACGCCGCCGAAGGCCGCTTCGATTTTGCGCGCCATCGCCAGTTTGCGGGCATCATTGACCGCCACCACCGCTTCGACGATGCGGCTGGGGGCGCCCAATTCCTGCGCCGTCTGGACCAAGGCGAGGGTGTCCTTGGGAAAACACGAGCCGCCATAGCCGGGGCCGGCATGCAGGAACTTGTTGCCGATGCGCCCGTCGAGCCCGATGCCGCGCGCCACGTCCTTGACGTTACCGCCCACCTTTTCGCAGATGTCGGCCATCTCGTTGATGAAAGTGATCTTGGTGGCCAGAAAGGCGTTGGCGGCGTATTTGATCAGCTCGCTGGTTTCGCGGCTGGTGAAGACGATCGGGGTCTCGTTGATATAGAGCGGCCGGTAGACTTCCCGCATCACTTCGCGAGCCCGCTCGGTGTCGCAGCCCACCACCACCCGGTCGGGGCGGCGGAAATCCTCCAGCGCGGAACCTTCGCGCAGGAATTCCGGATTGGACGCCATGTCGAATTGCGCGTCGGGACGCTTGTTGCGGATGATTTCTTCCACTTTGCGGCTGGTGCCGACCGGCACGGTGGACTTGGTCACCACCACGGTATAGCCGGTCAAGGCGGTGGCGATTTCCTCCGAAGCGGCAAAAACATAAGACAGGTCGGCATGGCCGTCGCCGCGGCGGCTGGGCGTCCCCACCGCGATAAACACCGCCTGGGCGTCTTTCACCGCGCCCGCAAGGTCGGTGGTGAAGGACAGCCGGCCGGCCTTGCTGTTGACCGCAACCACGTCCTCCAGACCGGGCTCATAGATGGGAATGCCGCCTGCCCGAAGCGTTTCGACTTTGGCGGCATCCTTGTCGATGCAGATCACCTCATGGCCGAACTCCGACAGACAGGCGCCGGATACCAGGCCCACATATCCCGTGCCGATGATGGCGATACGCATGGAATCTCCTACCGATTGTGCTTTTCTTGGACTGGACTTGTTTCAATTACAAGCGGGTTGCGGGGCGTCTCTGCGGACCGGGCCTTGCCGGAACCGGACGGCTGGGGACCGCATCGGACCGGCGCGCCGGGGGATCGCAATAGAGCGGGACGATGCGCCCTGCGGCGATACCGCCCCCCAGCAATGCATCGATGATCGGGTTTTCACGGACATTAGGAAGATATGATGACGGGTGCGGATTATTTCGCGGCGAAAGCGGCCAGGTCGCTGGCAAGGCGCGGCATCACATCATCCCAGTCGCCGAACTTTTCCGGCCAATAGACGCGGGTTTTGGGATGCCAGGGATATTCCGCCGTTCCCAGCTGCGGCCAGCCCAGACCAACCGAGAGATACCAGACTTCCGTGCCTACGCTGGCTGCTGTGTGGGCCGCCGCCGTGGGCGCCGAAACCACCAGGTCCAGCGCCAGGCTGAGCGCCGCGGTGCCGTCGATATCGTCTTTCAGGTCCAGGCCTTCCACCTGGTGAACGGCGACGCCAAACTTTTCCTTGGCGCGCGCTATGTCCGGAGCGCTGTCGCCATATTGCAGATTGACGAAGGTGATGCCGGGGTTCTGCAGCAAATCGCCCCAGACATCGATGGGCGAAAAATACTTGGCGCGCTTACCGGTCATCAGCATGGAACGCCAGCAGATGCCGACTTTCTTGCCTGGAAGCGCCGCCAATTTTTTCTTGAATGCCGTCACCCTCTCGGGATCGGGCACCAAAAAGGGCTTGCCCGGAAAATCCGCCACGGACTTGCGGTAATATTGCAGCGCCGAGCCCATCGGCGCCCAATAGTCCGGGATGTTGTCCTTGGAGGCGAAAGGAACCAGGCGCAGCGCCTTGTTGCCATTGTCGTCGATCAGGGTGCGGTCGTCATAGGTGCCGACTTCCGCCTGGGGATAGGAACGCTGGAACAAGGGTATCATGCGCGGATCGACGCAAATCTGCAGCTTGCCGCTGTCACCCACCGCCGCCTGGGCATCCGGCAGGATATTGGAGAACATAATCTCGTCGCCCAGCCCTTGCTCGCCCACCAGCAGCAATTTCTTGCCGCGCAGATTTTCGCCATGCCAGCGGGGGGCGTTGATCATGTGGTGGAAATAGGCGCGGAAACGCTCATTGTTGCGAATTTCATACTCGCGGAAGCCTTCCTCCAGCTTGCCCAGGCCGATCAGGCAGATGCTGCGCGAATGCTGGGTCTCGATGCGTTCGGCGGGGTCCACCACCAGCTCCAGCGCCTTGTCGTAGGCGATCAGCGCTTTGTCGAGCTGGCTGATATGCTGATAGGCATAACCCAGATTGTGATAGGCGCGGGCGAAATTCGGCGCCAGGCGGGCGGATTCTTCGTAGAAGACCAGGCTTTCGTCGGCGCGGCCGTTCTCGGCCAGCACGGTGGCCAGGGAATTCCACAATATGGCTTCCTCCGGCATGCGATACAGCGCGGCACGCAGGGTTTCGATCGCCACATCGGGTTCGCCCATATCGCTCTGCACACTCCCGAGATTGTTGTAACCCAGGGGCGAGTCGGGGCAGGCGGCGATATAAAGCTGGAACATCTTGGCCGCGCCGTCGGTCAGCTTGAGATTCCAGGCAGTGAGGCCCAGATTGATCAACAGTTCGGGATCCTCGGGGTCCAGTTCGAAGGCCCGTTCATAGGTGATCAACGCCTTGTGCAGATGGCCCATGCGCTCCAGCGCCATGGCCAGGACATGAAACGCCTTGGAATTGCCGCTGTCGATGTCGGTCGCCTTCAGCGCCCATTGGCCGGCCTTGACGATATCGCCCTTGCGCCAGGTCCTGATGGCGCGCCTCAGCGCCACATTGGAGCGGTGCCGGGTCTTCTCCCGCACCACCTCATTGACCAGTTCTTCCAGTTTATCGATGGCCTGCAGACGGGCATCCACCCCTGCAAGCGTGTTCATCGTCGGCTGGGGCAGGGCCTTGGCCATGAGGTTCTCGGCTTGAAATCGGCCTGCATCAAAGCGGTTTATCGTTAATCACTCGTGAACGAAAAGGTTGAAAAATAGGCGCTTCGCCGAAGCTTTGTGCTTTCGGCGTTAAAAGTACAAAGCTGGGACCGTCATGAAAACTGCCCAACGTCTCGCCGATGCCTCGACGCATCATGGTCCGGTCATCGCGACCATGGAGGGCTATGACGTGATCGAATGCCAAGCTTGCGGCTTTCGCCATATCGACCCGCTGTTCACCGACGAAGAGCTGAAGAAATTCTATGACGGCGAGTTCTACGAGAGGGAGCGTCCCGACTATTTCGTCCGCATGGAGGCAGACAAGGAATGGTGGATGCTGCGCTACCATCACTATTTCGGTTTGCTCGAGGCGCATGCGCCCGCTTCGGATAATAACCGGCGTCGTATTCTGGATATCGGTTCGGGACCGGGTTATTTCCTGGAAGCGGGGCGTGAGCGCGGCTGGCAGGTGCTGGGTTTCGAGCCTTCCAGCATGGCCGCCGAATACACAAGCTCGCGAGGCCTGGCGGTGGTCAACGACTTTTTCTCCGCCGCCAAGGCAAAGAACCATGGCGCGTTCGATGCCATATCCCTCAGCATGGTGCTGGAGCACGTCCGCGATCCGATCGGGTTGATCGAGGAGGCGCGAAGCCTGCTGGTTCCCGGCGGATTGCTGCTGCTGATCTCGCCCAATGATTTCAATCCGCTGCAGATGACCTTGTGGAAGCAGTTGGGTTTTCAGCCCTGGTGGGTCAACCCCAAACATCATTTGAACTATTTCGACACCGTATCGGCCGGACGTTTTCTCAAGGCGCGCCGGTTTGAAATCATGCATCTGGAAACCAGCTATCCGCTGGAGAATTTCCTGCTGGCGGGACGCAATTATGTCGGCAATCCGGCGCTGGGCCGCGAATGCCACAATGAACGCAAGGCGTTTGAAACCACCCTGTTTCGCCACGACAAGCCGCGCATGCAAGCCTTGGCGGCTTCCTGGGCGGCTCAGGGCATCGGGCGCGAATTCATTATTCTGGGGAAGAAGCCGTGAAGATTGTCGGATTGGTGCAGGCGCATTATCTGGGCTGGGCCGGGGCGCAAGATCTGTCCCTGGCGCGGGTCGGCGGCAAATATGCCGTCGAAGCGGTGATCGACCGTTTGCAAGCCATGCCGCAAATCGATGCCGTCACCATCGCCGTGCCGGACGATCCCGGCAACGGGATTTTCCGCGAGATTGCCGCGGCGCGCGGTGCCCGTTGTTTTTTCGGTTCGCGGGAGAATGTGCTGGCGCGCGTAACGTCTGCCTTGGACGCGGAAGGCGCCGATGTCGCCGTGCATGTGATGGGGCAGCATTGTTTTGTCGATACCGCGCTGCTGGCGGACATGCTGCATTTCATGCAGGAAAAGCGGGCAAAATTCGTGTCGCTGCCCGATGCCTTCACGCCTTATTTCGCGGGCAAAGTCTATAGAAGCTGCCTGCTGGACGAAGTCAGGGCCGCGATCCTGGCCTTGCCCGGCGATCAGGCGATCCATTTCGCGCGCTACGCCGCCTTTATCGAGCAGAACCGCGCCCGCTTCGGTGCCTTGGTCTATGAAAAGCTGCCGCAATATGACCGCGACTATCTGCTCAAGGTGCGCGACATGGCGCGGGAGATTTTTTCCGACGACCGCATGCATGTGGATGCGTCGCAGGCGAGCACCGTCTCCAATCCCCTGTTTGAGAGCTATGAGTTTGCCCGCGGCCAGTTCGGCGCCAAGGACCGGGTATTGGATATCGCCTGCGGCGACGGCTATGGCTGCCGCATCCTGGCCGAAAATGTCGGCGCGGTTTTGGGCGTGGACATCAACCAGCCTTTGATCGCCGCCAACCAGCAGAATAACCGGGTCTCGAACATCGCCTATGATGCCGGCGATTGCTTTGCGCTTTCGCTGGGCGACGGCGCGGTCACTGGCGCCACGGCGATGGAGCTGATCGAACATCTTCCGGTGGATCGGGTCGACGCTTTCGTCAAGGAAGTACGCCGGGTGGTGGCGCCCGGCGGCAGCTTTGTCTGTTCCACGCCGCAGAACAGCCATGGCGACATTCCGGTCGTGCCCTGGCATGTGAAGGAATATTCCGTCGCCGAACTGCGCGCGATTCTGGAACGTCATTTCTCCAGCGTCAAAATCCTTTCCTCAAAATCCGGCGGACGCCTCACCGAGAGCGAGACCGGACAGAAAATGGTTGCCCTATGTCGCTAGTCAAAACCGAAATCCGCGCCTCCGCCCATCCCTGCGAGGGTGCCGACCTGGTGCTGGAAGCCTTCCTGCGACATCAGGTCAAGCATGTCTTCATCTTCCCCGGCGGCACTATCGCACCCATTCTGGATCGTATCGAAAAACGCTCCGGCATCGAGATCGTCTGTCCGCGCACCGAGCAAGGCGCCGGTTATGCGGCGCTGGGCTATGCAAGGATGACCGGCGAGACGGCGGTGTTCATGGTGACCTCCGGCCCGGGGGTCACCAATGCGGTGACGCCGGTGGCGGATGCCTATTACGACAATATTCCGCTGGTGGTGATCACCGGTCAGGTCGGTACCGGCGATATGCGCGGCGACCTGCCGGTCCGCCAACGTGGCTTTCAGGAGGTGGACACGATCGATTTGATGCGGCCCATCGCCAAGGCGGTTTTCCAGGTCAGGGATATCGGCGATCTATCCGATGTGATGGAACAGGCGTTTTTTCTGGCCGGTTCCGGCCGTCCGGGTCCGGTGGTGGTGGACCTGCCGATGAATGTACAGCGCGGCACCATCGATCCGGCGGCGTGCCGTCCCGTCGTCAAGCGCACCGAAATCATACCCTTTGTCCCGGCGGACAAGATCGAGACATTGGCGCAGTGGATCAGCGCGGCAGAGCGTCCGGTGATCCTGGCTGGCGGCGGCGTCATCGCCTGCGGCGCGTACCAGGAATTGCGGGCACTGGCCGACAAGTATCACATCCCCGTCACCATGAGCATGCCGGGCGTGGGCGCTTATCCCTCCGCCGCGCCGCTGTCGCTTGGCCTGTGCGGTTATGCCGGCAGCCAGTATGCCAATATGGCGATGTACAAGTGCGATCTGCTGATCGGGATCGGCACCACCTTCCATTTGCGCCAGACCGGCAGCTTGCCGGCCAAGACGGTGGAGAAGGGCCGTATCGCCCGCATCGATCTGGACATCAATGAGTTGCGCCACAGCCGCGTGCCGCTGGACCTGGATATCCATGCCGACGCCAAGGCGGCGATGGCGAGCCTGGACCGGGCCTTGCAGAAATTGCCCGCGCCGCACACGGCCGCCTGGCTGGATCAGGTCGCAGGTTGGAAGTCCGCTTATCCCTTGCGAACCGGCAAGCCCAGCCATTTGCCCAAACCGCAGCATGTCATCGAAGCCGCCAATAGCGCGGTGCGCGGCAAAAAAGTGATTGTCACCACCGGCGTCGGCCAGCACCAAGTCTGGGTGCCGCGCCATTTCGATTTCGACGCGCCGCAGCGCGTGCTGTTGACGTCTTCGGGGCACGGCACCATGGGCTTTGATCTGCCCGCCGCCATCGGGGCCAAAATCGCCGAGCCCGGGGCTTGCGTGATCTGCTTTGTCGGAGACGGCAGCCTGCAAATGAACATCCAGGAGCTCGCCACCATCGTCGAGCGCGGCATCGATATCAAGATCGTGGTATTGGACAATCATGCCCTTTCCATTGTGGCGCAGTTTCAGCGTCAGAATTGGAAGTCGCATCCTTCCACCGGCGACAAATACAATCCCGATTTTGCGGCGATCGCCCAGGCCTATGGCATTGCCGCCGTCTCCATCACCTCCACCGAAGGCATGGCGGACAAGTTGCGGTTTGCCTTGAATTGCAAGGGTCCAGTCCTGATCCATTGCCAGGTCGACCCGAAGGAGGAGCTTTTGCCCATGTTGCTGGGTGGCCATACCCTGGACGACATGTCCAATGACACGTCGTTCTGACATGGCGGGGCCGGCCAAAATCGCGCCAAAAGTCGTTCTGGTGACCGGTGCCGGAAGCGGCATCGGCAAGGCCACGGCTCTGGCGCTGTTGGGCGCGGGTTATCGCGTGGCCTGCGGCTATAATGCCAACCGGGCAGGGGCAGAGACGATCCAAAAGTCTCATGCCGCGGCCTTTGCGGTGAAGATCGATATCGCCAGCAGGGTCTCGGTAAAGCGTGCCGTCGCGGCCAGCCGGAAGCATTTCGGCCGCAGTTTCGATATTGTGGTCAACAATGCCGCCCTGGTGCAGGAGAAACCGTTCGAAACCATCACCGATGCCGATTGGGACCGTATGCTCGCCGTCAATCTGCGTGGCGCTTTTATCGTGGCGCAGGAAACCTTGCCTGCAATGCTCGCCCGCAAATGGGGCCGCATCATCAATATCACCTCGATTGGTGGACAATGGGGCGGCATGCGCCAGGTGCACTACGCCGCGGCCAAGGCGGGGTTGATCAATCTTACCCATTCGCTGGCCAAGCTTTATTCCGGCGGCGGTGTCACCGCCAACGCTATCGCGCCGGGCCTGGTTGCCACCGGCATGATCGCGAAAGAACTGAAATCCAAGGCCGGCAAGCGCAAGGCGGCGCAGATCCCGGTGGGCCGCATCACCACGCCGGACGAGATCGCCGCCGGCGTGATCTATCTGGCATCCGACGCCGCCGGCACCGTCACCGGCCATACCCTGAACATCAATGGCGGGCTCTTGATGTCATGAAGACGCTATTGATCCTGGGTGCGGGCAAGGAGCAGGTCGCGGCCATCGCGGCCGCCAAGGCCAAGGGCATCCGCACCGTGGTGCTGGATTTCAATCCCAAGGCCGACGGGTGCGCTCTGGCCGACGAGTTTCACCTGGTCAGCACCCGCGACCGCTGTGCCATCCTGAATTTCCTGGCAAGCTACAAGTCCCCCATTGATGGCGTAATCACCATCGCCAGCGACATCCCTCATATGGTGTCGGCAGCGGCCGAAAGACTGGGTGTTCGCCATATCCCCGTGCCGGTGGCCGAACTGTGCGTGCACAAGCTGCATATGAAGGAAAAGCTGTGTCAGGCGGGTGTCGCTGTCCCGCTTTTCGCCCGTATCTCCACCCTGGATGACCTCAAGGCCTTCATCGCCAGGGCGGACTTTCCCATCGTCATAAAGCCGGTGGACAATTCCGGCGCCCGCGGGGTGCAACGGTTGAGCAAGGGCATGGATATCGCCCAGGCCTTCGAATATTCGCGCAGCTTTGCCTATAGCGGCGAAGTGATTGCGGAGAAATTCGTTGCCGGCCTGCAGATCAGCACCGAAGGCCTGATTCACGAAGGCGTGTTCCATTGCACGGGTTTTGCCGACCGCAACTACGCGCGGCTGGACGATGCCGTGCCTTTCATGGTCGAGGATGGCGGCGATATTCCCACTGTGCTGAACCCGGCCCAGAAGAAGCTGGTCGAAGCAGAATTTGAAAAAGCGGCGCGCGCGTTGGGCATCGATTGGGGTCCGGCCAAGGGCGACATGATCTTTGGCGATGACGGCAAGCCCTATGTGATCGAGATCGCGGCGCGTCTGTCGGGCGGCAACTTCTGTTACGACAAGGTGCCGTGGTCGACCGGCGTGGACATTGTCGATATCCTGGTGGACATGGCGGTCGGCAATGAGATCGATCCGGCCCGTTTCGTGCCCACGCGCAACCTGGCGACTTCGCAGCGCTATTTCTTTCCCGCCCCCGGCACCATCCGCAAGATTGACGGGGTGAAAATAGTGGAGGCAATGCCACACATCCGCAAAGTGGATGTCTGGGCCGGTCCGGGCGAAACCGTCGCGGCGCTGGAAAACCATCCCTCCCGGGTGGGTTATGTCATCTCCTGCGCGCCGACGCGGGAACAGGCGGTCGCGGCGGCGCAGGCGGCGGTGGCACGCGTTGCATTCACGGTGGAGGCCTGATGGTCAAGTTCATCGCCGAAGTCTCCAGCAACCACGCCCAGGATCTGGGCCGCTCATTGGCTTTTGTCGACGCGGCGGCCGATAGCGGTTTTGACTCGGTCAAGTTCCAGCTGTTCCGCGTGGCAGAATTGTTTGCGCCCGAAATCCTGGCCAAGAGCGAGCAACACCGCAAGCGCGTGGCCTGGGAACTGCCGCTGGCGCATCTGGAGCCGCTGGCCGCGCGCTGCCGGGAACGGGGCATGGAATTTTCCTGCACGCCATTCTATCTGGGCGCGGTGGCGGAACTGGAACCCTATGTCGCCTTCTACAAAGTGGCATCCTATGAATTGCTGTGGAGCGATCTGCTCAAGGCCTGCGCGGCGACCAAAAAGCCGGTGGTTATTTCCACTGGCATGGCGATCATGCCGGAAATCCAGGCCGCGGTCGCCACCTTGGAAAAGGCGGGCGCCAAGGATGTGACGGTCCTGCATTGCGTATCCGCCTATCCCTCGCCGCCGGAACAATCCAACCTCTCTGCAATCGAAACCATCCGCAAGGCGACGGGCGCCAAAGTAGGTTGGTCGGATCATTCGCGTTCTCCCGCCGTGATTGAACGGGCGGTGCATCATTGGAACGCGACGACAGTGGAACTGCATCTGGATTTGGACGGCACGGGCGAGGAGTATCACACCGGTCACTGTTGGCTGCCGGACGAAATTGCGCCGGTTATCCGGCGCATCCGCAAGGCTTTCACCGCCGACGGCAAGGGATTTAAGGAACCGGTCCCGGCGGAACTGCCGGACCGCGACTGGCGCGCGGATCCGGTGGACGGCCTGCGTCCCTTCCGCCACGTCCGACAGAGCTGGACGCCCTGATGCCTGTACAGGGGGTGACCCACCCCGTCGTCGCTGTCATTCAGGCGCGCATGGGATCCTCGCGCCTGCCGGGCAAGGTGTTGATGCCCGTCGCGGGCAAGCCGCTGCTGTGGCACATCATTCACCGGTTGGGGCAATGCCGCACGGTCGATTCCGTCGCGGTCGCCACATCTGTCGATTCCCGCGATGACGCCATCGAACAATTCTGCGCCGAAACGGGCGTGGTCTGTGTGCGCGGGCCGTTGCAGAATGTGTTGGAACGCTACCGCCTGGCGGCCTTGAAGACCGGCGCCCGCACCTTGTTGCGGGTCACCGGCGATGCGCCGCTGATCGATCCCGGCTTGATCGACTATCTGGTCGGTGGCCTGACCAAGGCAGGCGCGGATTTTGTGCAGTTCGAGGCCGGCGTGCTTTGTGCCCATGAAGGGGTGGATGTGTTCTCGCGCCAGGCGTTGGACTGGCTCACCACCCATGCGGGCGGCAATGCCATCGCCCGCGAACATGTCACCAGCTATCTCAAGCGGCGTCCTGATAAGGTGCATACCGTGTATCTGCCGGCCTATGAACCGCTGGCCCGCCCGCACGAACGGCTCAGCGTGGATACGCCGGAAGACCTTGCCTTCCTGCGCGCCATCTATGCCAGGCTCAAGGCGCCCGCCGGCGAACTGCCGCTGGCCGTGGTTCTGCAATTGCTGCAGGACGAGCCCCACTACCGGCAAATAAACGCCCATGTAAGACAGAAACCGGTTACCGAGATTGAGCGCCCTTCCATGGCCTTGCGGCTTGGCATCGGCACGGTGCAATTCGGCCAGGCCTATGGCATTTCCAATCATCGCGGCCAGGTGCCCTTCGAGGAGGCGCGCGCCATTCTCGCCCGCGCCGCCCTGGCCGGGATCGGCGTACTGGACACCGCCGCCAATTATGGCGAGGCCGAGGACGTTCTCTCGCGGATGGACACTGGCGCGTTCCGAATTGTCAGCAAGACCATCAGGCTGTCGCATGGCTTGGACGCAGTGGTGGCGCGGGTGCGTCAGTCCGTGCAAAAGCTTGGCCGCGTCGATTTGTTGCTTGTGCACGCGGTCAGCGATCTGCTGGGCCCGGGCGGCGCAGAACTTTGGGCGACTTTGCAAGCCTTGAAGGCCGAGGGCACGGTCGGCGGTATCGGCATCTCGGCCTATATCGCGGACGATCCTGCTAGCCTGGCGGAGCGCTTTCGCCCCGATGCCATGCAGGTGCCGTTCAGCCTGCTGGATCAGCGATTGTTGCGGGACGGATCGCTGGCCCGGCTGAAAGCCCTGGGCGTCGAAATACATGCCAGGTCCCTGTTTCTGCAGGGCCTGCTGTTTCTGGACGCGCCGCCGGGAAAATTGGCTTATGCCGCGCCGATGCTGGCGGCGGTCCGCAAGCGCATTTCGGCTGCCGTGGTGACGCCATTGGCCGCCGCTTTGGCGTTTGTGCTGTCCCGTCCGGAAGTGGATGTGGCGGTGATAGGCGTAACCACGCAGGATCAGTTGGAAGAAATACTCGCCACCATCGCGGTGCCGCCGCCCGACATCGACTGGGCCGCCTGCGCCCTGAATGATGAGCGGCTGCTGACGCCGTCGCTGTGGTGATCTATCCCAACAATGCGGCGGCATGTGCCGCGATCGCCAGCGACGCCGTCAGGCCCGGCGATTCGATGCCGAACAGGTTGACCAGGCCCGCCAGGCCATGCGTCTCCGGGCCATCGATGCGAAAGTCGGCACTGGGCTGAGCGGGCCCCGACAGTTTGGGCCGTACCCCGGCATAGTCGGGCGACAGCATTTCTTGCGATATCCCGGGCCAATAAGCCGCAATCACCGGCGCGAAGCGGGCGGCGATGTCCGGCGACATTGTATAGTCGATGGTGGCCGGGTCGTTGCCCGCCAGCCATTCGACATTGGGACCGAAGCGCGCCCGCCCGCCCATGTCCAATGTCACATGGACTCCCAGCCCACCCGGCTCCGGCACCGGATAGACCAGATGCCGGAACGGGCTTTTGATCGAAAGCGCGGCATAGTTGCCCTTGGCCAGGAAAAGCGGGGGGATATTTTCCAGGCCTTCAATGCGCGCCGCGATGGACTGCGCCCACAGACCTGCCGCATTCACCACCAGGCGCGCCCGCAAGGCGATTTCTTCATCGCCGTTCGTCACCGCTAGCGACCATGTGCCGGCCTCGCGGCGCATGCTGTTGACGCGCGCGCCCCGCACCAGGGTCATGTCGCCGAGCAGCGCCAGCATGTACTGGTGACTGTCGATGATACCGGTGGAGGGCGAGAAAAGGCCTTCTTCCGCACGGATATCGGGCTCCAAGGCGGCGATATCCTTCCTTCCCAGCGGCCGAAGATCGTCCACGTCATTGTCCATGGCGGCCTTGGCAAGGGTGGCGAGCTGGGCCTGTTGGCCGGCCTGGCCCAGGATCAATTTGCCAAGGCGTTTGTGCGGCACGCCATGGGCGGCGCAGAATTCATACAGCAGGCGTTTTCCTTCCACACAGAGCCGGGCCTTCAGGGAGCCTTGCGGATAATAGATGCCGGCATGGATGACTTCGCTGTTGCGGGCGCTGGTCTCCATCCCCGGATGATCGTTTTTTTCCAGAATGATGGTGTCGAGGCCGGAGCGCGAGAGTTGCCGCGCCACGGCCAGTCCGACCGCGCCGGCGCCGATGACCACGGCTTCAGCTTCAAAACTCTCCATGCTGCTTCTTGCCGCGAAAGCGGGACAACGGCAACCCGGTTGCCCGTGCCGGTTTTTTATGACGCTATGCGCGCCATGTTCTTTGTGCTGTCGAAGATATTTTGGATGCTCGCCCAGCCCAGCCACTGGCTGGGATTTCTGGTCCTGGCCGCCGCGATCTGCCTGGTGATGCGCTGGTATAGAGCGGGGACGGTGTTTGTCTTGGCGGCGGCGCTGTTCTTGGCGCTGGTCGGCTTCTTGGCGGTACCGCTGGCGCGCGATCTGGAAGACCGTTACCCCCGGCCGCCCTGGCCGGCCCATGTCGATGGCATCCTGGTGCTGGGCGCCGGATTCGATACCGCCTTGTTTCGCGCCCGCGGCGTGCCGCAATCCAATGAAGGCATTTGGCGGCTGGAAGCCGGGTTTGCCGCCGCGCGCCATTATCCCAAGGCGCGACTGGTCTTCACAGGCGGCTCTGGCGCGCTGGGCGGTGCACCCTTTTCGGAAGCGGAAACGGCGCGTGTGATTCTGGCCGAGATGGGCCAGGACCCAAGGCAGCTAACCCTGGAAACACGGTCGCGCAATACCTACGAGAATCTTCTTTTCTCAAAAGCCCTGGTGAAGCCGAAGCCGGGCGAGGTCTGGCTGCTCGCGACGGCGGCGATGCATATGCCCCGCGCCATGGCAATTGCGCGCAAAGTGGATTGGCCGATGACGCCCTGGCCCAGCGACTATTTGACAGGACCCAGCGGCGGCGGCGATTTGCTCAGTGTCACCGGGAATCTGTCTTACATCGATTACGTGTTTCACGAATGGGCGGGATTGCTGGCTTATAGGTTGAGCGGAAAAGCGGCTTGAAATCGCCGTAATTTTCGCCCGGTGGTTCCCTGGCGGGTTCCTGCGGAACCTTCGCAACTTCTTCACGCCCGTCTCGTTCTACTCTCGCAACTTATGCAGGAGAGCAGGATGAAGCTCATGACTATCGCCGCTATCGCGGCTTTGGCAGCGACTCCCGCGCTGGCCGATTCGCTTACGCGCGAACAGGCGCGTGCGGACTATCATCAGGCCCGGGCGGATGCGGCCCGGGCGCAAGTCCAGAAGGAAGATGCCCAGGTGGAAGCCGAGGTTCAGCAGTCGAACGCGGCGCAGGCCCAGGTCCAGGCCAATGCGGCCCAGGCCGATGCCAACACCCTGAAGGACCAAGCCGATACCACCCAGGCGCAGGCCAACTCGGCCCAGGCGCAGGCCAATGTCGCGCAATCCGAGGCGGCGAACGCCCAGGCTCGCGCCGCCCAGGCAGCCGCCAATCGTGACGAAGCGCTGGATCGGGCGGATGATGCCCGCGCCACGGCGCGCGCCAACTAGGGATGAGAGAAGAAGCCCGCTTCGGCGGGCTTCTTTTTACCCGGTCCGCAGATAGCGTACCGCTTCATCACGCCCGAACAGATAGAGCAGCACGCGCAGTGCCTCGCCGCGCGGTGACTTGAGATCGGGATCGCGCGTCAGGATCAACCGCGCATCGTCATGCGCGACCGCAAGAAGATCGGCATGGGCGGCGGGATCGGCCATCCGGAAATCCTCAAGCCCGCTTTGGCGTTTGCCCAGCACATCCCCAGGACCGCGCAGGCGCAAATCCTCCTCGGCGATGACAAAACCGTCATCGGTCTCGCGCATGGTCTTGAGGCGCGCCTTGGCGGTCTCTCCCAGCGGTTCATGCCAGACCAGGATGCAGCTGGACTTGCCGTTGCCGCGACCGACCCGGCCCCGTAACTGGTGCAGCTGGGCCAGGCCGAAGCGTTCGGCATGTTCGACCACCATGATCGTGGCCTCCGGCACGTCCACACCGACTTCAATGACGGTGGTGGCGACCAGCAATTGGGTCTCGCCGGTCTTGAAAGCCAGCATCGCCGCGTCGCGCTCCGCCGGTTTCATCTTGCCATGCACCAGGCCGATGTTCAGGCCAAGGGCCTGACGCAGCATCACGGCGCGGTCCTGGGCGGCGGCCAGGTCGATTTTTTCGGATTCTTCCACCAGCGGGCAGACCCAATAGGCGCGGGCGCCGCGATCCAGCGCGGTGCGCAGGTGGCTGATCAATTCATCCAGCCGGTCGGCGCTCATCACCCGTGTCTCCACCGGTTTTCGCCCCGGCGGCCGGCCGGTGATCTTGGAAACATCCATATCGCCATAGGCGGTCAGCGCCAGGGTGCGCGGAATGGGAGTCGCCGTCATCACCAGGACATCGCTGGGCTTGCCCTTGGACTGAAGCTGCATGCGTTGATGCACGCCAAAGCGGTGCTGTTCATCCACCACCGCAAGACCAAGATCCCTGAAGGTCACATCTTCTGAAAACAAGGCATGGGTTCCGATCAAAATATCGATTTCGCCCGCTGCCAGCTTTGCCAGGGTGGTTTCGCGCCCCGGCCCCTTTTCGCGCCCCGTCAGGCAAGCCAGCCGCACCCCCGCGGCACGGGTAAAGGGTTCCAGCGATGCGAGATGCTGGCGCACCAAGAGCTCGGTGGGCGCCATCAGCGCCGCCTGCAGGCCCGCCTCGACCGCGCCCAGCATGGCCAACAGCGCCACCACCGTCTTGCCCGAGCCGACGTCGCCCTGCAGCAACCGCAGCATGCGCTTGTCGCTCTTCATGTCCTGTTCGATTTCGCCCAGCGCCGCCAGCTGTGGATCGGTGAGGGCAAAGGGCAGGGCGGCAATCGCCAAGGCTTTCAGTTTTCCCGTGCCGCTGATAGCGCGCCCTTTGCCGCCGCGCAGATTGGCGCGGATCAACAGCAGCGCCAGCTGGTTGGCCAGAAGCTCGTCATAGGCCAGCCGCTGCCGCGCTTGCGTTGTCGGCTCCAGGTCGCTGTCATGGGCGGGTGTGTGGGCAGTCTCCAGCGCGGCGCCGAAATCGTCCCACTTGCGCTGCTTCACAAAGGCCGGGTCCTGCCATTCCGGCATCGCCGGCAGTTTTTCCAATGCCCCACGCACCGCCTTGGCCATCGGCCGTGCCGTCAGGCCCTCGGTCAGTCCATAGACCGGTTCATGCAATGGAAAACTTTCTTCCGGCGCCATCACATAATCGGGATGGGCCATTTGCAGCCGGTCCTTGAACCGCTCGATCCGGCCTGAAAGAACGCGCCGGGCGCCCACCGGCAGCAGGCCTGCCAGATAGTCGGTATGGGCGCGGAAGAAAACCAGTTCCATCAGCGAGGTCTCGTCCGACACCATCACTTTATAAGGCTGCGCCTTGACCCGGTTCGGCCGGTGCTCCAGCACCATCACGTCCACCGTGGCGATGCGTCCCGGCTCGGCGGCTGCCAGCTTGGGGCGATAGCTGCGGTCCACTACCCCAACCGGCAGGTCAAACACCAAGTCCACCAGCCTGGGGCCGGCGACCTTGGCGATCAATTTTTCCAGCTTGGGACCCACCCCGGACAGGGTGCGGATGTCGGCAAACAGGGGAAAAAGAATCGCGGGCCGCATGACTTTAAATTTATTACTTCCCCCCTCTGTCTGCTACGCGGGCAAGCCCGCTAGCAGACATCTCCCCCCACTATGCGCTTCGCGCAGCGGGGGGAGAAAGCCGGTGCCCTGTTGTTCTGGACGCAAGGGCTGGCTATATCCGCCCCATGACGGACCTTGAACAGGGTGGCTCTTCGGAGAACCGCCGGAAACGGCTTTTGTTTCGCGCCCAAAGACGCGGCTTCAAGGAGGTCGATTTGATCTTCGGCGCCTATGCGGAACGCCATCTGGCGGGGCTGGATGAGGCGGGCCTGGACCAGTTCGAGGCGCTGCTGACCGCGCCCGACCAGGATGTCTATGCCTGGTTGCGCGGCGCCGCCGCGGTGCCGCCGGACTATGACAACCCGGTCTTTGCCGGGCTGCAACAGGTATGCGTGCAGCAATCGCCGCGCTGGAAGAACTGAGTTGGATCGTCTCGATTACATCGCCAAACAACAGGCGCGCCTGAGCGTTTCCGGCGCCCCGCAAGGCTATGACGCCTATGTGGCGGCCGAGGCGGCGCGGCGGCGCGGGGGACCGGTGTTGTTTGTGGCGCTGGACGATGTACAGGCAGACGCGGCGGAACGGGCGCTGCAATTCTTTGCGCCATCCCTGGCCGTGCTATCCTTCCCGGCCTGGGATTGCCTGCCCTATGACCGTGTCTCGCCCAAGCCGGATATTGAAAGCCGCCGCCTTGCCACCCTGGCGATGTTGGCACGCGACGCCGATAAGCCCGCCGTTATCGTCACCACCATCAATGCCGTGCTGCAGCGGGTTCCCCCCAAGGACGTCATCGCGGGCGCGAGTTTTGCCGCGAAGAATGGCGCGGAGGTGGATCGCGAGGCGCTGGTCACTTTCCTGTCCGGCAACGGCTATGTTCGCGCCGGCACAGTGCGCGAGCCGGGCGATTTTGCCTTGCGCGGCGGTATCGTGGATTTGTGGCCGCCCTCTTCAGGGAAGAAGGGCGAGGACATGCCGCTGCGGTTGGATTTTTTTGGTTCGACCCTGGATGCCATCCGCCGTTTTGATGCCGAGACCCAACTTTCCGATAGATCGGTGGTGGCGGAAATCGCGCTGTTGCCTGCCAGCGAAGCGCCGCTGAATGCCGCCGCTGTCAGCCGGTTCCGCTCCGGCTATGTCGCGGCCTTTGGCGCGGCGGGCGACGATCCGCTCTACGAAAGCGTCAGCGCCGGCCGCAAGACCCAGGGCATGGAGCACTGGTTGCCGCTGTTCTATGAGCGGTTGGACACGTTGTTCGATTATCTGCCGCGCTGCCTGGTGATGCTGGGTTATCAGGCAGAGGAGGCCAAGGCGGCGCGTCTGGAGCTGATCCAGGATTATTACCAAACTCGCGAGCAATTTCGTCACGCCAAAGACGACAAACACGCCATCAAGAGTCCGCCCTATAAGCCGCTGAAGCCCCAGACGCTCTATCTGAGTGACGCGGACTGGAAAGCGGCGCTGGCCAAACAGATCGTGCGTGAACTTTCGCCTTTCCAGGCGCCGGAATCCACGGGCAGCGTGGATGCGGGTGGACGCCAAGGCCGAGACTTTGCGCCGGAACGCCAACAAAACAGCCAAGGCGGCAATCTCAATGTTTTCCAGGCCGCCGCCGATCATTTGAAGGCGCTTCAGGCGGGCGGAAAACGCGTGCTGGTGGCCAGCTGGACCGACGGGTCCGTGGAGCGCATGGGCGGGGTGATGTCGGATCACGGCGTCATGCCCATCCGGAAGGTGGCGAACTGGCCGGAAGCGCTGAAGCTGGATGCGTCAGCATTCGGCATTGCCTGTCTGGGGATCGAGCGCGGCATCGAAGGACCGGATTTCGCCATTCTTTCCGAACAGGATGTGCTGGGCGACCGCATGGTGCGGGCCCAAAGCCGCGTCCGCCGGGCGCAGAATTTCATCGCCGAGGCGTCATCCCTGACACCAGGCGACCTGGTCACCCATATCGAGCATGGCGTTGGCCGCTATCTGGGCCTGAAAGCCATTGATGCGCTGGGCGCGCCGCATGATTGCCTGGAGCTGCAATATGAGGGCGGCAAGCTGTTCCTCCCGGTGGAAAATATCGAACTGCTGACCCGCTATGGCTCGGACGAGGGCGCGCAGCTCGACCGGCTGGGCGGCGCGGGCTGGCAGAAGCGCAAGGCCGAGATGAAGGAGCGGGTGCGCGCCATCGCCGCCGAGCTGATCAAGATCGCCGCCGCGCGCCAGCTCAAATCCCTGCCGCCGGTCGAACCGCCCAGCGGGCTGTACGACGAATTCGCGGCGCGCTTTCCCTATCAGGAGACCGAGGACCAGGACAAAGCCATCACCGATACCATCGCCGATCTGGCGGCGGGCCGCCCGATGGACCGGCTGGTATGCGGCGATGTTGGCTTCGGCAAAACCGAGGTGGCGATGCGCGCCGCCTTTGTCGCCGCCATGGCGGGCGAGCAGGTGGCCGTGGTGGTGCCCACCACCTTGCTGGCGCGCCAGCATTATCGCGGTTTTGCCGAACGCTTTGCCGGCTTTCCGCTCAAGGTGCGGCAACTGTCGCGCTTTGTGGACCCCAAGGACGCCAAGGAGACCAAGGAGGCGCTGGCCGAAGGCACGGTGGATATCGTTGTCGGCACCCATGCGTTGCTGGCCGAGAGCATTGCCTTCAAGCGGCTGGGCCTGGTGATTGTGGACGAGGAACAGCATTTCGGGGTGGTGCACAAGGAGCGGCTGAAGAACCTCAAGGCCGATGTTCATGTCCTGACCCTGACCGCCACGCCCATCCCGCGCACCCTGCAATTGGCGTTGTCCGGCGTGCGCGATCTTTCCCTGATCACCACACCGCCGATTGACCGGCTGGCGGTACGCACTTTTGTCACGCCGTTCGATCCGCTGGTGGTACGCGAGGCGCTGCTGCGGGAACATTATCGCGGCGGCCAAAGCTTTTTCGTCGCGCCGCGCATTTCCGACCTGCGCGAAGCCGAGGCCTTTCTCAAATCGGTGGTGCCGGAAGTCAAGCCGGCGGTGGCGCATGGCCAGATGTCGCCCAAGCTGCTGGAAGACGTGATGACCGCATTTTACGAGCGCAAGGTGGATGTGCTGGTCTCCACCAATATTGTGGAATCCGGGCTGGACATTCCCACCGCCAATACCCTGATCATCCAGCGCGCCGACATGTTCGGCCTGTCGCAGCTCTATCAGTTGCGGGGGCGCATCGGCCGTTCCAAGCAGCGGGCCTATGCCTATCTCACCACCCCGCCGGACAAGAAGCTGACCGAAACCGCAACGCGGCGGCTGGAAGTCTTGCAATCGCTCGACCAGCTGGGGGCCGGTTTCTCGGTCGCCAGCCATGACATGGATATTCGCGGCGCCGGCAACCTGTTGGGCGAGGAACAATCCGGCCATGTCCGCGAGGTCGGCATCGAACTGTACCAGGAGATGCTGGAGGAAGCGGTGTCGAGTCTGAAAGAGGGTGGTGAGACCGATGTCACCGACCAATGGTCGCCCACCATCAACCTGGGCGCCTCGGTGCTGATCCCGGAAGACTATGTCGCCGATCTCAATGTCCGCATGTCGCTCTATCGCCGGCTGGCGGGGATCGAGACGCGCGAGGACATAGACCGTTTCGCCGCCGAACTGATCGACCGCTTCGGCCCGCTGCCGGACGAGGTCAAACATCTGTTCGAGATCGTCACCATCAAGCAGCTGGCCAAGGCCGCCGGGGTGGAGAAGATCGATGCCGGCCCCAAGGGCGGCACTGTCGCCTTCCGCAACAATTCTTTCGCCAATCCGCTGAAACTGATCCAGTTCATCAACCAACATAGCGGCACCATGAAAGTGCGGCCCGACCAGAAGATCGTGGTCACCCGCGACTGGCCAACGCCGGAAGACCGGCTGGGCGGCGCCAAGGCGCTGCTGGGGCAGTTGGCGAAACTAGCCGTCTGAACTGCTCACGCTTTTCCCGTATCGATTCCATCGATATGCTCTCTTCGAAAGCTCGGGGGATGCCATGGCTGACATTTCGTCAGAAAAGATTGAATACAGGACGCAGTGCCATCTTTCAGATCAGATCAAGCTTCAATTCCGCTGTTCTTTCTATTTTTTGAGGTATGTCTGGATTGCTTCTGCCGTGGTTGCGGCGGTCGTGCTTTTCTTGAACGCAATATCGCTTTGGGCTGATCCTTGGTCCCTACTTATGCCCATTGTAGCTGGATTAATTGGAGGGACCTTTGCCGGTCCCATCATTTGCTTAGTGCGACGGACGTTCCGCAAGCCGGAAGAAATCATGGCCGAGATCGGCGATGAGGGTATCAAAGTTATTGGGCAACAAGGTTTTAATTACGAGGTGAACTGGCAAAATCTGAGCTGGATTGAGGATGGCAGCTCCGCGTATGCGATGCGGTTCAAGAAGCTATTTATCCGGTTGCCTAAGCGGGGATTTGCGACCGGACAGGACTCGGCTTTTCGCAATCTGGTCTGCGCGCATGCGCCGGTATCTGCACGGTTCAAGCCTGGGCGGCCATGGATACCATAGATTTCAGCACGGAACACCGGCTCAGCGACTCGCAGGCGTTGCTACTTGCGATGCTGGTGGCATGAAGCCTTATGCCGCGACCGAGGGCGGGGTGCGGCTGGCGCTGCGCCTGACCCCGCGGGCTTCGCGCAATGGCGTGGATGGAATTGTGGCCGATGCGGAAGGGCGGCCCCTGCTTAAGTTGCGGCTTGTCGCCCCACCGGTTGAAGGTGCGGCGAATGAGGCGCTGATTGCCTTCCTGGCCGAGACGCTGTCGCTACGCAAAGCCGACATCACCATCCGTTCGGGTGAGACCAGCCGGGTCAAGATCCTGCATCTGGCGGGCGACAGCGCCACGGTCCTGCAAAAGCTGGATGCCTGGCTGGCCTAGAACAGGCGCTTAAGGCGCGGGATGCCATTGACGCAATTGGTCGAACTCGCAATGTCGCGCATGCCGATCTCGCCCAGCTTTTTGCAGGAATGTGCTGCGAAAGGCCCCGTTTTGCTGCTGTTTTCCCGATCAAAGGACTTTTTTAAGGGTCGCCGTACCAAGCTTCGCCCCTCAACCGGGAGAATAATATGCGCGCGTTCGCTGCGGCCCTTCTGGCCATGACGATGATGGTATCTGGGATGGTTTCCGATGCTTCCGCTGCCCAAGGCGCCTTGGCCCCCGGCAAGCCGGCTGGTGTCCGCCAAGCCGATATTGAAGCCGGCGGCGTGTTGCTGGTTGCGGGCATTGTGGCGGTGGCGGCGGTAATTGCCGTGGTGGCATCCACGACACAAGGCAACAGCACGACACCAACGACCGGCACCGCCTAAGCGTCTCTGCTATTTGGCGTTCGCGTCCATCTGGTGCAGGCCGAAAATATTCTTTTCCGTATCGATCAGATAGGCCTGCCAGCCAATTCCCGGAATGGCCATCTTGGGCATGGCGATCATAGCGCCCGCCGCCTGACATTTTTTCACATAATCGTCCAATGAGCCCACGCCAATGGTGGTCACAAAGGCGTTAGGCGGCTGCATCGGCGCCAGCGGACCGGGGCGTGCCAGCAACCCGCCGGTCATGCCGCCTTCCTCATTGGTGTCGATCAGCCAATAGTCCATGGCGGGGCTGGCGTCGTATTTCCGGAAGCTCCAGCCGAAAATATCGCCGTAGAATTTGCGGGCGCGGGCAATGTCTTCGCAATGAATCTCGAAATGCACGGGCTTGGGCATGGCAACCTCATGTCGCGCCCTTATTTGGCGATAACGCGCGCAAAAGCCTGGGCACGGTCCGGCGTGGTGATGGCGCGCATATGCGGGGTAACGTCCAAAGCCATCACTTCGTTGCGGGCGGAATCGTAGGCGGTCCATTTTGGCAGCTTTGTTCCGCTTTTGGGGCCGCCATTGGGATCGCCGGTCTTGATGAAATTCACCCAATAGGCCTGCAGCAACGCGGAAACGCGATAATCCGTCTCAGTCCAGGGACGCTTCAATGTGTGCAGCGTGTCGAAGACATAGGGAAGTTCCGAGGAATGATAGCTGCCATAGGGAATGGCCTCGGCGCCGGGCATCACATGTTCGAAATCGTAATAATAGACCGGGCTGCGGGCCTGCACTCGGCGCTCCGCGATCCAGCCCGCCCCGCGCATCATCACCGCATCATGGCCCGCCTGTTGCGCGGCTTCTTTGGCATCATCACCGGAGGAATAAAGCGCCCCGATCTCCTTGGCATTCGGGCCCAGCTCGCTCTGGCTTTGTTTCTCGAAATCGGCGCGGCTGACCGGCGTGTTCAACAGCCGGCCATTGCCGATAGCGCCTTCGCCGGCGTTCCACCCCGTAAGGACCGGCACGTCGATCACCGTGGTTCCCGCAGCCGGGATCACCGCGCCATCGACCGACGGACCGAAACGGAAAGCCTGCCCACGCACCGGCACCAAAGCGCTGGCGGGCAAGGCGCGCAACTGCGCCAAACTTGCGGCGCCGCGGCTGGCGGCCCAGTCGGCGCTCGTCTTCTCGCGCTCCGCGTTGCTGGGCAGCGTCGCGCCGGCACGCACGCCGCTGTCGATGATGGCGCCGCGAAACAGGCCCTTGGACTGCGGCGATTGCAGCAAGGCGTTGATCGCCGCCGCCCCGGCCGACTGACCCATAACCGTCACTTTGTTGGGATCGCCGCCGAAAGCAGCGATATTGACTTTGATCCAGCGCAGCGCCGCCAGGATATCTGTGAGGGTATAATTGCCGGAGGCATGAGCGGGCGATTCCGCCGCCAGTTCGGGATGCGCCAGAAAGCCCGCCGCGCTCTGGCGGTAGTTCATGGTGACGAAGACGATGTCCGCCTTGGCCATGCCGGCGCCGTTATAGATCGGCACCCCGCCGCCGCCCTGGTTGAAGCCGCCGCCAGGAATGAACAGTGCTACGGCCTTCTTCCTTCCTGGAATTGTCCAGACATTCAGGCTGAGGCAATCCTCGCTATAGGGCGGGCCGACGAAATATTCTATGGACCAGGGTGCTTGCGGCTGGGCGTCCTGCTGCATGCAGGCGGGGCCGAATTTGGTGGCATCGCGCACGCCTTGCCAGGCCGGCGGCGGGGCGGGGGCTTTCCAGCGAAGCGCGCCGACCGGAGCTGCGCCGAAGGGGATGTTCAGATATGCGTCGGCGCCCCGATCGTTGAAGCCTGCCAATTCGCCTTGCGCAACACGAATGTGGGGTACGTCTTGCGCGACAGCGGGCAGCACCAGAAATGCCGCCAGTCCCAGGCCTTGCAGAATAGTCTTCATCGTTTCCCCACTGTCAGGCGAAGACAAGTCCGTCTTCGTCGTCATTTTTCGGCGGCAATAAAGCGCGGCAGGCGCGAGTGACGATTTCGCGCACCCGTCCGTGACGAACGATCTGCGCCACGGCTTTCAGGCTTCGCCAGGATATATCCACCAAAGTACGGGCCTGGTTGCGTGCCGTCAGCACGAAGACCGCGGCGGCCACTTCCATCATCAGCCCCAGATCGAGCCCAAACAGAAAGGTCAGATCGAGCATGACGACCTGCCGGAAAAATATCAGCAGCAGGATGAACCCCAGAATGTGCAAGACACGCCGACGCGTCAGACCGTCTATGACCCTTGCGGGCGCCACCACCAACGCGGCCCACAACCAATCGCCCAGCGCACAGGGCCAGTCGATGGTCAGTTTCTGCCACAAGTCTTTCATTCCAGCTCCATGATCGTGGCGCTGCCGGCCTGGACCCGCTCCAGCAGCATGGGACATTCCGGCACCATACGCTCCATCCAGTAGCGGGCGCACATCAGCTTGTCCTTGTGGAGCTTGTCATCCTTGCCGAGCGACATTTTGGCCATCATGCCCCACATCAGGGCCAGCATGGTGATGCCCATCAGCCGCAGATAGTCGGACGCTGCCGCGCCGGCGTCATTGGGATTTTTCAGGCCATTGGCGGCCAGCCACATCGTTGCCGCTTGTAAAGTCTCGGTGCCGCGTTTCACGCCGGCCACAAAAACCTTCATGGCGTCATCTTTTTCATGCTCGCCGATCCAGCCGGTCAGAAGCGCGAACAGCGCCATGGGCGCGGCGCCGCCCTTGCGCCCCAGCTTGCGGCCCACCAGGTCCATCGCCTGCACACCATTGGCGCCTTCGTAGACTTGGTTGATACGGGAATCGCGCACGAACTGTTCCACGCCATTGTCGCGGATATAACCATGACCGCCATAGCATTGCATGCCTAGATTGGCGGCTTCGAAGCCCATGTCGGTGCCGAAGGATTTGATGATCGGGGTCATCAGGTCCTCGAGTAGCGCAGCGCTTTGCGCTTCAGGCCGCGAGGACTGGGCGATGGAGATATTCAAGGTGGTCCAGGCAGCGAGCGCCCTCAGGCCTTCGGTGGCGGAGCGCGCCTGCAGCAGCATCCGCTTTACATCGGGATGCACAATCTCCAGGTCGGCGGGCTTGTCGGGCTCCTTGGGACCGGTCAGGGCGCGTCCCACCCGGCGCTCATGGGCATAGGCATAGCCATTCTGGTATGCGACTTCGCCGATGCCGATACCCTGGATGCCCACACCCAGCCGCGCCGCATTCATCATGCCGAACATGCCCGCCATGCCGGCACTGGTGGAGCGTTTCTCGCCGGGCCCAGAGGTGGTGGAGCGCGGCACCGGCTTGGGCCCCAGCCGCCAGGCAATGGCGTCGTCGAAATTCAGCACACAGGTGGCCTGGCCCTTGATGCCCATCTTATGCTCGATGCCGCCGGTGTTGACGCCGTTCTTCGCCGCCACCGTGCCGTCTTCCCGAACGATGAATTTCGGCACCATGAAGAAATTCACTGTCGCCAGATCGTCATGAATCTGACCGTTCTCATCGGGAATCTTGGCGATCACCATATGGATGATGTTGTCGGTGAGGTCCTGATCGCCACCCGAGATGAAAATCTTGGTGCCGTTCATCCTGTAGGTGCCGTCGGGCTGTTCCACCGCCCGGGTCTTCATCAGGCGAAGATCGGTGCCGCAGCCCGGTTCGGTCAGGCACATGGTGCCGGCCCATTCGCCCGATACCATTTTGGGCGCGATATGCTGCTTCATCCAGTCCGGACCGGTTTCCAGCAGTGCGCCATAGGCGCCCGCCGTCAGCATGGGATACATGGCCAGCGACTGGTTGGCGCTCATGCCCATTTCGCTCACCGCCATGGTGAGAATGGGCGGCATGCCGGCGCCGCCGGCGCTTTCCGGCGCGCCCAGTCCGCCCCAGCCGGCGTCGCTGTAAGCTTTATAAGCCTCCTTGAAGCCCTTGGGCGTCGAGACGGTGCCGTTCTCGAAGCGGCAGCCTTCCTCATCGCCGGGCTGGTTCAAGGGCTGGAGGACCTGCTCGCAGAATTTTCCGGCATTGGCGAGAATATCGTCAATCAATTCGGGCGAAAGATCGGCAAAGCCCGGAAGGTCGCGGTGCTTTTCCAGCTCCAGGACCTCGTGGAACAGGAAGCGAAAGTCCTCGACCGGTGCGCGATAGATGGGCATGGAGAAGTCCGTGCTGGAAGCGAAGGAGTCTTACCTTGCGTCAGGACCGCTGACCATTGTGCAGCGCAAAAGATCGGTGCAGCGAAGACGATCGTGCGGCGAACAGTGGCCTGATTATCCTCCCACCAGCGTCCGGAACCGGTCGGCAAGACGCTGGGTGAATTGCCGGGTCGAGAACTGGTTCAAGGCGCAATTGCGCGCGCTTTCTCCCAGCCGCTCGCGCAAGCCGTCATCTTCCAGCAACCGGACAATGGCTTGGCGCAGGGCGCCAGCGTCATGGCAGGGCACCGTCAGGCAGTTTTCGCCGGGGCGGATATAGTCCACCAGTCCGACGGAGTCGCTGACGATCTGGGCCTTTCCTATCGCCATGGCTTCGAGAAAAGCCGTAACCCCACCCGCTGTGAGAGTGGGGTGCAACGGCATGACGACCAGCCTGGCCTGATCGTACAGGTCGCGGAATTCCCGATCCGACAGGCGCGCCGTTATCACCGACAGCTTGGGACGGCGTTCCTTATCCTCCGCCATGCGTCGCGTCTTGAGAACCAGCTTGACGTCGAGGCCCGCCACGGCCTCAAGCAATGTTTCATAGTCGCGCGAAATGTCGTCGCCGACGGCGAGGATATAGCCCCCGTCCGGTCTTGGTGCCTGAGGGGCGTAAAATTCGGCATCGACATGTGCCGGAATGAATTCCACATGCGCCTTGGTTTTGTAATGTGCGCGGATATGGGCGACCTGCTCGGAACCAAGAGTGAAAATGGCGGCGACGCGCGGAATGATCAGTCTCAAGAGCAGGTTGCGAAGCCGCGATTGGCCGCCTATCCCGATATCCACGATGACGATGGGGGATCGGAAGAAGAACAGGTGCTTGAGAAGCGCCAGGAAGAGAGTGCCGGATTCGAAATAGGAAAGCACGACATAAGGCCGAGGCCAGCTCAGGAGGATCTTGAAGGCCCGAAGCGGATCGATCGCCTTGAGCATTGAAGGCTGTCCGGCCAGGGGATTCCACGGCCGCTCATGAATATCGAAAAACTTGACCGTGAAGCCCAGCCTTTCAAGCTCCAGGATGACGCCATGACTGCCGCGTTCATGTTCGACGCCCAACCCATCGGGAAGCTTGCCGCGCCTATTGGCGGGTAGCACGAAGACAACCGGTTTTTTTTGTCTTCCGCCCGATGGGGTCACGCGCTTATCGGTCTGCAAATCGTGCAATGCCATGCCCCCACTCTGGAATTGCTTATAGTATGGATTGGCACGGTTGCGAATATTCAGCAGCCGGCGGGTTTACCATGCCGGGCAAAAAAGGGCCGGGCACCCGTGTACCCGGCCCTGCCGTCGCCCTGCCTTATTGCTGAACCGTTGTACTGGCCGAACCGCCGGTGCTGACAGATGCCTGCTGTTGGTTGAGCTGGCGCGTGGTTTCGGCTTCCGCCGCATTGGCATTGGCCTGGGCCTTGCGCGAGAGCTTGGCCGCGCGGCTCTGGGACGAGCGATTGATGCTGGCCGCGTTATTGGCGACATCGGCGCCGTTCACATCACCGCTGGCGGATACGCCGGGCGAGACATCGGCGCCGGCATTCGCCTGGGCGTTGTTGTTCATCGCCGCCGCCGCGCTGCCGGTTGCATTGTTGGCGGTGCGCCTTGTGATGCCCGCGCCGGCGTTGGCGCTGTTTTCCGTTGCCGTGGTGGCGCGATTCATCGCACCGGTCGCAGGCGCGGTGGACGGGGTGGTCACCGTGCCGTTGATTCCCGTCGTGGCCGATGGGGCCGCCCCGGCATTTGCTGTGCCGCCGACCCTGGCGCCCGCGCCCGAGACGGCAGCGCCAGCCGCGCCGACTTGGGCAAAGGCCGGCGTGACGATCATCACCGCGCCGCACAGCAGCGCCGAAATGCGTGTTTTATTCGAAATGCGATTCATGAATTTCTCCTGGGTATGGGCCCATGGCCCGTTTGCCCCTGCGGAAAAAACGCTGAACCCGGGATGAAAGTCTCGCTCGCGGAAAGAATTAAAACCGGTATTTTCGCGCCATTTGGAACACGATCTGGCAAAAACCGGCCAAATGGGGCAGAAGGTCGGGAATAAGTTCCTCGGGCGACCCCATAGCTCAGCAGGATAGAGCGGCGGTTTCCTAAACCGTAGGCCGGAAGTTCGAGTCTTCCTGGGGTCACCATCTCGCCGCTATGTTGGCGCAAACGCCACATACGCCTGCTGTCCCTAAAACGAAGGCACTGCTCAGAGCGTGTTCCGCCATGCGCGATGGAACTCCGTGCCCCTCCCATATAGCCATGCTTGCAAACCGCCCGACAAATCATCATGGCGGTCGGGACCTTAGTCTTTCGTGATGTCTCAATGTGATTCGTTAATAACCTGACGGCGAGAAAATTAACGCGCGTGTTTTTCCACAAACATTGCGGCATTGATTGCGACTTACAACCGGAAATGTGTTTCAGATGCGCAACCACCGCGAGAAAGGCGGCATCGATACATCGATGCATGTGTTTTCGGCGAGCGACACTTCGCCGGCAATGTGAAAATATTGTCAAACGCGAACCCGATTGTTACACTTCGCTCAGAAATCTGATCGGTGCTTCTAGGGGGGAGGTACCAGGGGACTTTTGATTCGTTGTCATGAGGGATTCTAAAGTCGCGAAGGGCTATTTGCCCAACTTGATTATTGTCGGTGCGGCCAAGTCCGGCACGACAAGTCTTCATCGCTATCTTTCTCTTCATCCCGAAATCTTCATGTCGAGGGAAAAGGAGATAAGGTTCTTCGACACACGGGAGAAATGCGGGCGTTTCAGCCATGGCCTCGACTGGTACCGGACCCATTTTCCGGTCGACAAGCCAATTCGGGGAACGTCATCGCCGCAATATGCCCTTTTTCCGATAATACCGGATGTTCCGCGCCTGATCCGAGAGGCACTGGGCACGCCGAAGATCATCTACATTTTGCGCGATCCGGTTGAGCGGCTTCTGTCCGACTATGTCCAGACCGTCGATGAGAATTATCTTCGCGTCTCGTTCGAGGAATTCCTCAATCGTGATTTCGAGAAAAGAGAGGCTTACTTATACAGCCGATATCATTTTCAGCTCTCTCAATATCTCAAGGTGTTTCCACGCGAGAACATCCGCGTCATTCTGACCGAAAGATTGGCGGCCGACCCAAGGGCGACCCTGCATGGCCTATTTGATTTTCTCGGTGTGAACCCTGACTTTTGGACGCCGGACTTTGATGTGAGGCATAACAAACAAAGAACCACGCGGCTTATCGCGCCATGGTTCGACAAATTTGCCCCTGAATTCATGAAGCATGCTCTTCGCGAGCCTGTGCTCCGCAGCCGCTCATGGCGCTTGTACCGCATGCTCCATTGTACGGCGCGGATCGGTGGCGTACCCGTGACCAAGCCGGCACCGACCGAAAGGCAGGAAGTTTTTCTGCAGTCCAAGTTCGCTGCCGATGTCGCCGCCTTGCGGACTTTTCTCAAGGATCCGCTTCCGGAGTGGCGGCAATATGAGATCGCCAAGCCTGCGTTGGAGCGGGTGATCGCAAACCCGACAGACGATGACGAATTGTGCCCCCTACATCAGACGCCCGGGTTTTTTGACATACCGATCACGGATGGCCTCGGCGGTCCAATAGGCCAGCGCTCCCACCGTGCCGGTGGGATTCTGGGCGGCGTTCTGGGGGAAGGCTGAAGCTCCCACCACGAAGAGGTTGGAAACATCCCAGCTTTGCAGATAGCGGTTGACCGCGCTGGTGGCGGGATCGGTTCCCATCACCGCGCCGCCGGTATTATGGGTGGTCTGGTAAGGCACCGAATTCCAGTCCTTGCGCACGTTGCCCATGGTGAGAATCTTGGGATTGAGCGAGCGCGCGATCTTCTCTACCTGTTTGCTCACCCATTGCTGCATGCGGATGTCGTTATCGGGAAAATCGAAAGTGATGCGCAGCAGCGGCCGCCCGTGGCGGTCGGTATAGGTCGGGTCCAGATCCAGATAATTGCCGCGAATGGGATAGCTGGAACCGGAACCGCCGACGCCCATTACCCGGCCATAGGTTTTTGCGGTGGCGTCTTTCCATTTGGCGCCCCAGCGCGGCGTGCCCGGTGGGGTGGGGCGACTGTTGATCGGCCGCCCGTTGCTTTCGCCCGAGCCGATGGTGGCGCCGCCCACGAAATCCAGATCGGAATGGTCGAAGGCGTCGGCGTTGAAATCATGCACCGACATGCTGAGCGCGCCGGCGCCGACGAAAGGATTGAACCTTTTGTCGTCGAAGATCAGCTGCGCGCCGCCGCCGCCGGTCTGGTAGCAATAGTTGCGGCCCACCGTGCCCTTGCCGGTTTTGGGATCATAGGGCTGGCCGATGCCGGACAGGAACATCATCCGTACATTCATCAAGCCATAGCCGCAGAGAATGACGATGTCGGCCGGCTGTTCATACTCGCCGCCTGAGGCGTCGATATAGGTCAAGCCGCGGGCGGTTTTGCCGTCGCTGTGAAGATCGATTTTCATCACTTCGCATTCGGTGCGAACCTCGAAATTGGGATTCTTCATCAGCACCGGAAGGATGGTGGTCTGGGCGCTGGCCTTGGAATAGTTGCCGCAGCCGAACCGTTCGCAGAATCCGCAATAGGTGCATTGCCCCATCGCCACGCCCAGCGGATTGACATAGGCGCGGGAAAGATTGGACGAAGGCGCGGGAAAAGGGTGGAGCCCCAGATTGCGCGCCGCTTCCCCCATCAGGGTAGAGGAATAGGGCATCTTGAGCGGCGGCGTGGGATATTCGCGGCTACGGGACCCTTCGAAGGGATTGCCGCCGGGCTGAACCTGGCCCTTTATCACCCCGGCCTTGCCGGACGTGCCGCAGAGATATTCAAAGCGGTCGTAGCAATGCTCGATCTCGTCAAAGGTGACGCCCCAGTCCTGGAGCTGCAGGTCGGCGATCTTCTTGGCGCCATAACGTTTGATGTGATGGCTCTTGCACTCAAAGTCGCTGGGATAATAGCGCCAGGTGTAACCGTTCCAGTGCACGCCCGCGCCGCCGACCCCCGAGCCCGGCAGGAAGGAGCCATAGTCGCGCATCGGCAGCGCCGTCTGCGATAGGTCGTTGCGCATGGTCATGGCTTCCTGCTTGGGCGACAGGAACAGCTCGCGGCGCACCGCATAGCGCAATTCGTCCGGCATATAGCCGATATTGAAGTCGGTGGCGGTGTCGCGCCAGGGGCCGCGCTCGATGGCCACGACCCGCAAGCCCGCCTGGGTCAGTTCCTGGGCCAGGATGGTGCCGGTCCAGCCCAGCCCCATGATGACAACATCTTTCTTGGGAAGAATTTTTGCCATGGCCCCCTGGTCTCGTCCTATTGCCTGGTCGAGTTCTGTCGATATGACCGCTAATGCGAGGAAAATTCCAGTGAAATTCCCTGGATTTCCGCCGCGCTTTGCTATTGCGGCCGGCGCAGGCGGCGAATGACCAGTTCGTCGACTTCCAACCGGCCGATTCGGGCGCGTTTGACCGACAGCTTGCCGATAGCCAGCGCCCCGATGGCCAATGCCCCGATAGCAAGGGCGCCGATGGCGAAAGCGCCCAGGGCCAGCGTCCCAACCGCCACAGCGGGATATCGGTTGGCCTTGGTCATGCCGGCATCCTTTTCTTGCTCACTTTATCCAAAGCCAGCGGCTGCGATTATAGTCCCGGGAATTCTGGATATAGCCGCCGACCCGCGGCCCCACCGCCTCACTTTGCGACAAAAAGCGGATCGGCAGCCATGGCATGTCGGCCAGGGCGATACGCTCGGCCGCCTGGAGCCGCTGAGCGCGGCGGGCGGCATCCGGCTCGCGCTCGGCCGCCGTCATGGCGGCATCAAAACGGGCATTGCGGTAGCCGGCATAATTTCCCGGGCTGCCGAAGCGCAGCAGGTCGAGGAAGTTCGAGGCATCGCTGAAATCCGCCAGCCAGGTCGTATAGGCAAGCTGATAGCGCCCCTGGCGCATGGCGCTGAGGACCATGGGATAGTCAGACACGGTAATCCGCACATCGACATAGACCTGGCGCGCCATGGCCTGAAACACGGCGGCCAGGCGTTTGCTGTCGGGGTTGCCGCTGATGGCATAGGAAAGGGTCAGCTTGTTGAACTGGCTGTAGCCTGCTTCCTGCATCAGTCTTCTCGCCTCGGCCAGCCGCGGCGGATAAGGCATGGCTTTGAAATCCAACTGGGGGCCATTTGGGTAGTTGGCGGCAATGTCCGGCACATAGGAATAGGCCGGCTGTTCTCCCAGTTTCATCACTTTGCGGGCCACCGCCTCGCGGTCATAGACAAGATTGAGGGCCCGGCGCACCCGTATGTCGGCCAAGGCGGGATCGCGCAGATTCATCGCAATGTAAGACAGCGCCAGTGAAGGCATGATGTGCAGGCTGCCGGGCATATTGGCCCTGAGCCAGTCAAGCTGCGCCACGGGTAGCGGGGTTTGCGTGTCCAGTTCGCCGGCACGCAGCCGGCGCAACGCCGCTTGGCTGTCGGCGGTGGGATAATAATTCACCGCGTCTATCTTCACGGCCGCCGCATCATAGAATTGCGGGTTCCTGACTAGCCCGACATGGTCGTTGGGCTGCCAGCTTTTCAGCAGATAAGGACCATCGGAAATATAAGCGCCGGGCTGAAAGTCGGCTCGCTGTGGAAGCGGCAAGGCGGCGGGGAGGGTGAGGAGCTCGGGAAGATAGGGCGCGGGATGTTCAAGGGTGATTTTCAGAGTCGAAGGTCCTGATGCGGTGGCGCCCAGGGCCGAAGCGGGAAGGCTCCCTGCGGCGATGCCGCGCGCATTCTTGAAGACCCACAGCATCTGCGCCTGCCGTGCCGCGGTTTTGGGATCAAGCAGACGCCGCCAGGCAAAGATGAAATCCTGCGCCGTCACCGGCCTGCCATCCGACCATTTCGCTTTGCGCAAATGAAAGGTCCAAGTCAGACCGTCCGGCGATATTTCCCAGCGTTCCGCGATGCCGGGGATGGGCCGCGCCGCCGCGTCCAAGGTGGTGAGGCCCACCATCATGTCGCCCAGGATATTGATTTCCACTGTGCTGCCGGCAAAGGCCGGATCCAGCGACTCCGGCTCGGCGCCGCCGCCGCGATTGAGCACGCTTAGCGCTTGCGCCGGAAAGGACGCCAGCAGCAGGAATGCCAGCGCCAATCCCTTCATGCGAACTGCTTTTCGCGGGCGCTCTGATCGATGCTGATCCAGCGCGAGCGGTGATAGTCCACCACATTTGCCTGGAATCCCTTCACATAGGGCCAGGTCAGGTTGAGGTTGGTCCAGTAGAAAAGCGGCGCTGCGGCGAAATCGTTCAGCATGATGGTTTCGGCCGCCGCCAGCTTGCGGCCGCGGCTTTCCAGTTTCGGATCAGCTTGCGCGGAATCCATCATCGCGTCAAAGACCGGATTGCTGTACTCGCCCCAATTGTTGCCGCCGCCGGTGCGATACAAGTCCAGGAAGTTTGAAGCATCATTGAAGTCCGCCTGCCATCCGGCTTCTGCGATGTCGAAATCATGAACCTGAATAGCGGGATAAAACACCTGCATGTCGTTGGGTATGATGGCGATGTCGACATATATCTGTGCCAACATCTGCTGGACAACAGCGGACACCGAGCGATACATGCCCGGTGTGGCTGCACGAATTTTATAAGTGGTCTGCAGGCGCCGCCCGGAGCCATAACCGGCCGCCCGCATCAGGCTGCGGGCACGCTCCAGACGCTGCGGGTAGGGCATGGCTCGGAAATTCAGTCCGGTGTCGTGCGGGTAATTGACGATCCCCGGAGGCACCACCGTATAGGCGGGAAGCTGTCCCGCCCGCAGGATGCGCTTGGTGATGGCCTCTCGGTTCAGCGCCAGATTGATGGCTTCGCGCACCCGGACATCGTCGAACGGCTTGCGTTTGTGATTGATGGCGATGATTTCGGTCGTCATCTGCGGGAGGGGATGAACAGTCTGCGGGACGTTTTCCCTGATCCAATCGATTTTCTGCTCGGGAAAACGATCTTGAAAGTCCAACTCGCCGGCGCGGAATCGCTGCAGAGCGGCGCTGTAATCGGCGGTGGGGTAGAAGAAGACCTGGCTCAGCGCGACATTGGCCGCATCGTAAAAGCGCGGGTTCTTCTCCACCATAATATATTCATTGGCGATCCATCGCTTCAATATAAAGGGACCATTGCCGACATAGGTTCCCGGCCGGGTCCATTGCAGCCCTTCGACTTCCACCACATGGCGCGGCAGCGGCATGGTGGCGGTGTGGGTCAGCATTTCCAGCAGATAAGGTGCCGGATGCACCAGCTGAATCTCGAAAGTGCGGGCGTCAATCGCACGGACGCCCAACGACGTCCCCGGCAATTTCCCGGCATTAATGGCGGCCGCGTTTTTCACCAGGTAGAGAAAATAGGCATAGGTGGATGCGATCGCGGGATCCAGGATACGCCGCCAGGAAAAGACGAAATCGTCGGCGGCAACCGGCTTGCCGTCCGACCATTGCGCCTCACGCAGATGAAACCTCCACACCAACCCGTCGGCGGACGTTTCCCAATGTGTCGCGATGCCGGGAATGGGCTTGGCGTCGGGTGACTGCGCCATAAGGCCCACCATCAGGTCACCGATAATCTCGAATTCCTGAAAACCCGATGACATGATGGGGTCCAGGGTTTCCGGCTCGGCGACATTGCCGCGCCGGAACACGCCGGGGGGCGCGATTTGACGGCGCGGCGGCTGGTGTCCCCGCAATGCCAAGCCAGCACCGCCCGCCGCCAGCGCCACGCCGCCGGCCAAAGCCAGCCGCCGGTTCCATGTCTTGCCTGCTGCCATAGAGACCTTCTACCATGCGTGCCGGGGTGGGATTTGCCGGTTTTACGGCAAAAAGTTCAATGCTTTTCGTGCGGGGGATGCAATGCGCAAGATGATTTTGGCAATGGCGATGATGGGCGGGGCGCTGGCGCCTGGCCTGGCCTGGGCGGATGCGCGCGAAGATGTGGTCGCCGGCATTGCCCGTTGTGCGCACCTGACCGACGACCGCCAGTGGCTGGATTGCTACTACGGCAATGCGCAGCCGATGAGGGCATGGCTGGGCCTGTCGCCGGCGCCGCAATCCCAGCTCAAGCTGCTGTCAGATCAGCCCAGGTCGAGCGTCCCTCCCGCCACCGTCACCCGCGCCCCAATCGCCAGCGGGCCGCCGCCGATGCCCAAGAAGTCCGGCATCTTCGATGTGTTCGGCGGGGATTATATCGTCAGGCACGGAGGCGTGCGTTCCTATGATGTTACGCGCGGCGGCTTTGCCATCACTCTGCTGGACGGTCAGGTCTGGCAACAGACCGAGGATGATGCCCAAAATCATCCCGTGCGCTGGGAGCGGCCCGCTTCAAGTATGCGCGTCAGCATAAGCCAAGGGGCGATGCACAGCTTCAACTTGATTGTGGATGACGAAAATACTCACCACAAGGTGAAGCGCGTCCGGTAACAGGCTGTTACGTGCTAGGGAAGCCGGCTGTCCGTGACCGGTGAGGGCGGCGGCGCAGGATTCCAGATCTGCTCATAGACATAAACCCCGAACGCCGCCATCACGACCGCTATCACAATCGCCACCACGGTACGGGACTTTATGTCCGGCGCCTCTTGGGCATGGTGGAACTCCTGCAGATTGCTCATTTTGACCTCCTGGGTTTCGGCAGTCCGTTTATGGCGTCTCCATCGTGAATGCGCGCGCCGTGCTCGAGCGGCGCGAGGGCCTTTTATAGCAGATTTTGCCAGAGGCGGTTAGTCGTGTTCGGCGACCCAATGATCTTGCGCCACCTGTTCCAGTCTGGGGCGATAGTCCGGCTGATCCAGCCGGGATTTCAGGAAAGTTAACTGCGCCCGGGGATCGAGCGGCGACGGCAGATCGCCGGTCAAAAGTTCCCGTTTTTTGGCGCGCTCGGCGCGTGGATCGGGCGTAAGCACGGCCGACAGCAAAGCGCGGGTATAGGGATGGCGCGGGTCTGTATACAGCGCGGCGCTGGGCGCGAGTTCCACCACCCGGCCCAGATACAAAACCATCACGCGATGGGAGAGGCGGCGCACCACCGACAGATCGTGGCTGATAAAGATCAGCGCCAGTCCGGTCTGCGCCTGAAGCTCGCGGATCAGCTCCACGATTTGCGCCTGGATGGAGACATCCAGCGCGCTCACCGCTTCATCGCAGACCAGCATTTTGGGACCGACGATCATGGCGCGGGCCAGCCCGACACGCTGGTTCTGCCCACCGGACAGTTCGTGGGGATAGCGGTTGATCCAAGCGGGATCCAGGCCGACGCGCTGCATCATCGCGCGCACTCTGCCGCGCACAGTTTCGCGCGACAGATGCGGTTCCAGCGCTTTGAGCGGCTCGGCGATGGACACGCCAATGGGCATGCGCGGGTCCAGGCTGGCCAGCGGATCCTGGAATACGATCTGGAATTCCTCGCGCAATTTGCGAATGTCGGATTGGGCGTCCAGATCGCGCCCCAGCCACAACACCCGGCCGCCGCTCTTTGGCAGCAACTGGAGAACCGCGCGGGCCAAAGTGGACTTGCCGCAACCGCTTTCACCCACCACGCCTAAGGTTTCGCCCTGGTTCAGGGAAAAACTGATGCCGTCCACGGCGCGCAAGTGCCGCGTCTTGCCGAACAGCGCCCCAAGAAAATTGGTGTCCTTGACGGGAAAGCTGACTTTCAAGTCTTCTACCGCCAGCAATGGTGCGCCAATCGCGGTGGCGGGCGACGGGGTCTCGTCCGCCTTGGGGATCGCCGCCAGCAGCATGCGGGTATAGTCGTGCTTTGGCGCATAGAAAATCTCGTCCGCCATACCGCTTTCGACGATTTCACCCTGACGCATCACCTGCACCCGGTCGGCCAGTCCGGCGATCACCCCCATGTCATGGCTGACCATGGCAATGGCGGTTTTCTTGTCCGTCTTCAGGGCGCGCAGGATTTCCAGGATTTGCGCCTGCACCGTCACATCCAGCGCCGTGGTCGGCTCGTCGGCGATGATCAGGTCGGGACCGGTGATGGTCGCGATGGCGATCATTACCCGTTGGCGCATGCCGCCGGACAATTCGTGGGGATATTGCCTAAGGCGCCGGGCGCTTTCGGGGATGCGGACATAATCCAGCATCTCCCTGGCGCGGGCTTGCGCTTCGGCGCGCGACACTTTGCGGTGCTGCATCAGCGCTTCGGTGATCTGGACGCCGATTTTCATGTGGGGTGTAAGGGAGGTGAGCGGGTCCTGGAAGATCATGGTGACCGCGCCGCCGCGCAAGCTGTTGAGGCGCGCCTGCGATGCGCCCAATATTTCCTGGCCGCGATAGCGGACACTGCCGGTGGCGCGGCCGTTGGCGGCTAAAAGGCCGAACGCCGCCAGGAAGAGTTGGCTTTTGCCCGAGCCGCTTTCGCCGACCACGCCAAGACATTCGCCTTCCCGGATGGAAAGTCTGGCGTCCTTCACGGCATGGACATCGCCGTCCGCCAGGGAGAAATGCACGTTGAGGCCGGTGATCTCCAGCAGCGCGGTCATCGGTCTTTGGGGTCCAGCGCGTCTCGCAGCCCGTCGCCCACGAAATTGAAGCAGAACAAGGTCACGGCCATGAACAGGGCCGGAAACAGCAGCATCCAGGTCGCGGTTTCCATCTGGTCGGCGCCGTCGGAGATCAGGACGCCCCAGCTGGTCAGCGGCTCCTGGATGCCCAGGCCCAGGAAGGAAAGGAAGCTTTCGGTCAGGATCACGCCGGGAACGGTGAGGGTGACATAGACCATCACCGGCCCCACCACATTGGGAATGACGTGACGGGTGATGATGCCAAGCGGACCCACGCCGCCGGCGCGCGCCGCCTCGATGAATTCCTTCTGTTTGATCGAAAGAGTCTGGCCACGCACGATCCGCGCCATGGTCAGCCATTCCACCGCGCCGATGGCGACGAACAGCAGAATGAAATTGCGGTCGAATATCACCATCAGGATGATGACGAAAAACACAAAGGGCAGGGAATAGAGCACATCGACAATGCGCATCATCAGGGCATCGATGCGCCCACCAAGGTAGCCGGCCGCCGCGCCGTACAGCACGCCGATCAGCAGCGACACCGCGGTCGCCACCAGGCCCACGGCCAGCGACACGCGGGCACCGAACAGCACTCGGACGAAGAGATCGCGGCCCACCGAATCCGTGCCGAAGATATGCCCGGGCGCGCGGCAGGAAGCTTCCGCCGGCCACCAGTTCGGCGCGCAGGCAATGATATCGTAGTTGATTTCATCATAGGCGAAGGGCGACAGCAGCGGCGCCAGGACCGCCAGAGCCGCGACCAGCGCCAGGATCACGATGCCTGCCATGGCGGCGCGGTTTTTCAACATGCGGCGGCGCGCATCCACCCATAGGCTGCGACCTTTGACTTCCTCGACCGCCTTCAATGTTTGGCCGGTCGCGATCAAGGTCCTCCCCCTTTGCGCGAAGCGCATGAAAGGGGGAGGTGCCCGTAGCAGCGCTCGCGATGCGAAGGGCGGAGGGGGTTGCTCATAACAGCCTCACACGCGGATCGAGCAGGCCATAAGCGATGTCGGCCAGGAAATTCAGCAGAATGATCAAGGCGGCGTAACAAATCACCACACCCAGCACCAGGGTGTAATCGCGATTCAAGGCGCCTTGCACGAAATAGCGGCCGATCCCCGGCAGGCCGAAAATCTGCTCCACGATCAGTGAGCCGGTGAGAATGGCGGCCAAAGCCGGGCCTAGATAAGACACCAGCGGCAGGGCAGCGGCGCGCAAGGCATGGCCCAGCACAATGCGGCGCACCGGAAGGCCCTTGGCGCGGGCGGTGCGGATATAATTGGCGCGCAGCACTTCCACCATCGAGCCGCGCATCATCCGCGCCACGATCGCCGTCTGGGGCAGCGTCAGCACGGTCACCGGCAGGATCATGTTGCGCCACGCGCCGCCATTCCATCCACCCACCGGCAGGGACAGATCGTGGCCGAACAGCGTGACGCCATAAATTCCGAACACCAGGGTCAGAAGCGGCGCGGTGACGAAGGTGGGAATGGTGATGCCCAGCATGGCCACGCTCATCACCGAATAATCCTGCCAGCGGTTCTGTCTCAGCGCCGCCGAAATTCCCAGAAAGCCGCCCAGCAGAAGCGCCAGCGCCATGGCGGTGAGCCCCAGGCGCGCGCTGACCGGCAGGCCCGTGCCGATCAGCTGCGACACCGTGAAATCCTTGTTCTTATAGGACGGGCCCAGGTCGCCATGCGCCAGCCTGCCCAGATAGATCAGATATTGCTGGGCCAGCGGCTTGTCGAGATTGTAGGCGGCCTTGACGTTGCGCTCGACTTCAGGCGGCAGGCGGCGTTGGCTGTCGAAAGGCCCGCCCGGCGCGGCGCGCATCATGAAAAAGGCCAGGGTGATAATGACGAACAGGGTGGGAATCGCGCCCAACAGGCGGCGCAGGGCATAGCGCATCATTGCGAAACAAACTCCCGCCAGCGCGGCGCGATGGCCGGTCCGTGCGCCAGCCACCAGCTGTCGTCGATCGCAAAGGCATGGCGGAAATTCTCCGGCGCGGTTGGCAGCAGATGGCGCATGGGCGTGCCCAATTCCGGATTGGTCTTGACCAATGCGATGGCGGAGCGGCGCGCGGGGCCGAACCCCGTCCAGTTGGCCACACCCGCCAAGGCCGCGCTGTTTGTGGCGAAGGCGATGAAATCCAGCGCTTGCTCTTTCTTGGGGTTACCTGCGGGAATGGCGAACACATCCATTTCATAGAGTTGGTGATCCCAGATCACCCCGGGCATGAAATCCTTCCCGGCCTGCACATCGCCGTTCAGCGCTGTCGCCATGATGGCTTGGCCGTTTTTCACCCAACTGAGTGCGTCCGCACTGTCATGCGCCCAGATCGGACGCAGCGCCTTCAACTTGGCAAAGGCGCGGTCCAGGCCTTCCGGCGTGTCTAAACTCGTGTAGATTTCCGCCGCGGGAACACCGTCGGCCAGCAGCGCCATCTCCAGATTGAATTTTGCGCTCGCGCGGATCAGCGCGCGCCGGCCGCGAAATTTCCCGGTGTCGAAAAAATCCCCCAAGGTTGCGGGGGGGCGCTTGAGACGAGGCGAGAAAACCATCACCTGGGAATAAATCATGCTGCCCACCCAGCAGGGACCGATGGCGCCCGCCACAAAATCGCGGGCGGCTTGTGTCCCGTCGGCGCCCGGCGGCAGGGTGGCGGGATCGATCTTTTCCAGCAGGCCTTGCTGGCAGGCCTGGACGGCGGCGGGCAGCTCAAAATCGATCACATCGGCCTTGAACTGGCGGTTTTTGACCATCGCCGCGACCTCAGCCAGCTCGCCATCCCAGACCGAAGGGCGCACATCGACATCGTTTTCCGCGCCATAGGGGCGCATTTGGGCGCTGGCCTGGGCCCGGCCATAGGCGCCCGGCCAGGTCATTACAGTCAGAATCGGAGCAGGCCGGGTGTTCAGATAAAGAACCCCAACCAGGACGATCAGCAGGAATGCCAGGCCAAAAAGAACGCGGTGACGCAACGTCATGGCGACAGACTAGCCGAGCGGGGGGAAAGGTACACAATCCCAAATTCGGTGCGAAACGGAGCAGGAAAAGGCCCCGGGGGCCGCCTAAAGCCTTGCTTTTGCTGTTGGCCGACCATAGAACGCCGGTCCTTGGCCGCCAGGCCGTGTACGCAGTTGTAGCTCAGTTGGTTAGAGCGCCGGATTGTGGATCCGGAGGTCGGTGGTTCAAGCCCACCCAACTGTACCATCACCGAAAGTCTATTTTCCCCCGACTATCTCCTGCGGAGACGAGGCGTACAGGGTGGTCCACACCCGTTCATGTCTCGACCATTGCGGCGTAAGCCCGTCCAGTGTCGGTGGCGGGTATCCGGACTTCAGATCGGCGCGTGGCATTGTCACAAGCCATATCCGCGATGCACCCGCCGCCTGATCCACCGAGTCGTTGCCAACCAACAGGGTGACGGTCTTGCCGTGTAGGATTTGCGATTGAGGCTCCAAACCCAGCAGCCCGACCAGGCGGGGTCCCAGTCGGTTGTAAACCGAACGCCATTGCGGCGATGGTGTCGGCGCGATGGATAATGGCGAACCCCAGTGCGGACCTTCGAGATACCAGGCCATGGCCCCGAAAATCGACGGCTGCGGCACAAAGACGATGTCGCCCTGCTTATAATTGGCGCGAATAAGATCTGCCAAGCCGCGATAGCCTTGGGATTCCCGCACGGTCAGGCGGGTATCTATGTTGATCGCGAGGAAAATAACCGCGCAAACGGCACACAAGGCGCGCGCAATGCGGTTGTCGCCGGCTTGGACACCCAATGCCAAAACGATGGCGAGGAAGGGCGCCTCGAGCGTGGAAAAAAAGTTCCATTTGAAAAGCGGTTTGAAAAAGACATCCGCCACAATCGCCAAGGCCAATGGCAGGAACAGAAAGGCCAGCGTAAGCCCCCGGCTGCGCCGGAATGCAACCCCGAAGGCCAGGATTGCAAACCACATCGTCGCGCCGACGATGCGCAGGAAATGGTCTGGATAGGCGATCTGGCCGATCGTCGTCGACGAGATTATTCTCAGAAGGCCGGCTGTGCCGCCCATTCCGCCCAGATTTGCGTCGTGCACCATGCCGGTGATGATCCACGGGGCGGCGCAGACCGCGGATACCCCATAGATCAACAGCCATGCCCCGAACGCTCGCCGCGCCCGCTGCTGGGTCATGACGAAGCCAAGGGCGTAAATACCGTTGCTGAAAATCGCGATCGAACCGATTGCGTGCGTCGTTCCGATCGCGATCAACAGGACTGCCAGGATAAACAGGTTCTTGTTGCTTCGCGTTTCCGCAGCGAAGCTGATGGAAGCGAAATAAAACGCCCAGATAATCAACGTCGCCAGCATGGCATACATGCGAAGCTGATCGGCCATGTAGGTCGGCGATGGAAGGAGAGCGAAAACCGCTGTCGCCAGCAGCGCCATCCGGCTGCCATAAAGCCTGTTGGTGGTCCACCAAAGCGAAGCCAGCGCTGCCAGGCTCCACAAGACGGAATTGGCTGTCAGCCAAAGGTCGGACTGGTTTATCAGGCCCCAGAAGTGCAACTGCACAAAATAGAGCGGCGGGTGCACATCATTCCGCACGGTGTTGACGAGCAGCTGCCAGAAAGGCTGCATCGCATGGGTGGAGGCAATGATCTCGTCTTCCCAAAAATCTGTCGGCGTCCGCATCCAGAGTCTGATGGCGATGCCCAGGACGATGAGTGTCACTGCCGCCATGCGTTCGAAGCGGCCAGTTTTTTCGCTGTATGTCGATTCGACTTGCAAGGCACGCCCCGGTGTTATTTGAACAGTGTCCGCAAGATGCGCTGCCAGAACGGCGGCACCAGCCGGTTGCCAAGCATCGGGGCCAAGCCGTCATCCTGCCGCAGACTTTTTCCCGCCGCGCCCATCAAGTCCGCGAGTCTGCCGCCGAACAGCAGAAAGCCGATCACAGCCAAGACGGCAATATGCCAGAAACTGAGACCGAACATGCTTGCGCCCCTTTAGCGTTCCACATGCTAACGAAACTACCCCCTTTGCGATAGCCGCATTCGGTCCAAAGCCAAAGTGGGTGGTTCAACCGGCGCGCGCCACGACGGCGCGATCGAGCGCGGGCGTCGGCAGGGCACAAGGGTTTTGGGCGTCGCAGCCAGAACCGTGCCGGTTTCCCTTATTTACAACGATGGGTGCCGGGCCGGTCGCCGCCACCCCTGCATTGGTTAAGGAAGGTGGGAAATAGGGACTCGACGACAGGCTGGGGTCCTGGATGGGCGGAGGTATGGGATCACCCAAGGGCCCTCCATTGTCCTGGCAAAAACCACTGCCGCTCCAAGTCAAGGTCAGCGATACTGCAATCAGCATCCGCAAATTCCGCATGTCAAAGCCTTCAGCAATCTCCATCCGATGCCATTGGCTCGGTGCAGCGTTCATTGATCTCATAGGAGGCAGCCATGGCGATCATGAAAACGGTCAGCAGAACACCCAAGGTCATGATGGAAACGGCGATCACGGTTCGGGTCATGCCACACCTGCCAATCCGTCGGCACGTTCCGCGGCGGGAAGAAGGCCCGCTGTGCCGTGTTCCACGCGATGACATCTCATCCTGGCTGCCTCCCGTCGCCTTAATAGCGCGCAAGGACCTGAAAATGCCGTCACACCGGTACGGTGGCCGTGAAAATCGCCGGTTTTTCGAGAAAAAAATGTCGCCGGCCGGAGCGCAAGACAAAGACTGCGACAGGCCGGTCTCGCCTGCGCCTGACGCAGCGCACAAACAGGGCTGAGTTGGCTTCAAGCCATCGCATCGGTTAAGAATGGCAAAAAGCGGGAGAGAAGCCTTGCGAAAATTCACCCTGTTTGCCGCCTCGTTGCTGCTGACCGGATATTTTACGGCGGGGCAGGCCGCAACCCGCTCCATCCTGTATGTCGCCAACAGCCAGGGCGATGACATCACCGTCATCGACCTCGCCACCCAGAAAGTGATGACCACACTGAAGGTCGGCCCCATCGTTCATGGCGTTTGTGCGCAGGGCGATGGCCGCAAGGCGTTCGCCACCATTGAATCCGAACATTCCCTCAAGGTCATCGATACCAGGACCAATAGTGTCACCGATACTATCGCCCTGGGCGGCCAGCCCAACGAATGTGCCGCCACTCTCGACGGGCATTATGTGGTTGTGCCGCTGCTCGCGCCGGCCAACAGCGCGGTGATCGTCGACATGGCGCAGAAGAAGATCGTCAAGACCCTGCCGCTACACCATCCCCACAATTGCTTTACCCCCGAGGGCGGCAGCAACACGGTGGTCTATTGTGAGGAACGCGACGCTTTCCGCATCAATCGCATCGATCTCGCCAAAATGGACTATACCGACTATGTGAAGGTGGCGGGCGATCCGCGCCCCTTTATCGTGGCCGCGGACGAGAAGAGGCTTTATACCGCCCTCAGCGGCCTGCACGGCATGGCCATGGTGGACCTGGTCAACAAGACCATGTCGCAGATTGCGCTGCCGCCCATGCCCTGGATGAATTGCCGGGTGGAACCGCCCAACACGCCGGTCCATGGCATAACCATGACGCCGGACGGCAAGAAGATCTGGATCACATCTGTGTCCGACGGGGCCATCTATGTCTATGATATCGCCGGCAGGAAGCTGGGCAGGAAGATCGCAGTCGGTGAATGCCCCAACTGGATCAGCATGTCCAAGGACGGGAAATATGCCGGCGTGAGCAATGCCGACACCGATGACGCGTCGATCCTGGATGTGAAGAATGAAAAGGAAATCGCCCGCATCAAGGTCGGCAAGGCGCCCAAGCGTGTATTGGTGATCGACGTGCCGCAGGAACAACTCACAGAAAAATAAGGAATTGGGGATGCGCAAATTTACGATGCTGCTGGCAGCGATGCTGGCGCCGGGTGTGATTGTCGGTGCGGCTTTGGCCGCCGATGTTGCAAAAAAAGAACTTGTCACTCAGGACAGGGCGATCCTGGACCGGCTCTATGCCACTACCGGCGTCTATCAAAAAGCCGCCACCGCCGCGACGCCCGGGTTTGTTTCCGATCCCGGCTGGCCCGCGCCCCTGCCGCACAATTGGATGCTGGGCCAGGTCGCCGGTCTTTATGTTGATCAGCATGATCATGTCTGGATATCCAACCGGCCGCGCACCATGACCAACGATGAAGCGGCGCTGGAAACACGCGGCGGTGGTGACGGCAAGAATGGCCAGGGTTTCGCCCGGCCCAATGGCGCGACAGCCGATTGCTGCAACGCCGCGCCGTCGGTGCTGGAGTTCGATACCGCCGGCAAGCTGCTGCGCGCCTGGGGCGGCCCCGCCGATCCCGGCTGGCTGGAAAGCCATTGCAAGGCGGCGGAAGGCTGCATCTGGCCCAACAGCGAGCACGGGATCTATATCGACCATAAGGACAATGTCTGGGTCGCGGGCAATGGCGCCAGGCCGGTGGACCCGGCCTCAAGCTGGACCACGCATAAGGACGGTGGCGACGGCTTTGTCCTCAAGTTCGACATGAACGGCAATTTCAAGATGCGGATCGGCGGTACGCCCGGCGGGCCCGCCAGCAACGACACAAGCGGCGGCATCAATGGTACGCCGCTGCTCTATCTGCCAGCCGACATGGTGGTCGATCCCAAAACCAACCGGCTTTATATCGCCGACGGCTACGGCAATCGCCGTATCCTGATCGTCGATGCCGATACCGGCAAATATATCGGCCATTTCGGCGCTTATGGCTCCAACCCCGTGGATGACGCCGCTGCCGCCGCGGCTGGGCGTTGGGTAACGGACCGCCTCAAGGGCGTGAAGAAACCCGCCTTCTTCCGCAATCCGGTGCATTGCGTGAAGATCGCCGACGATGGCAAAGTCTATGTCTGCGATCGCGGCAACGACCGTATTCAGGTTTTCGACAGCAAGGATGCGGCACTGGGCAAACCCTGCAGCAATCCCGAAGGCGCGGCGGGCAAATGCGGCTTCCTGGCGGAGCAGGCGATTAGCGCCAACACCGAGACCCTTCCCGCCATGCCGGGTACCTCGGTGTCGCTGAACTTCTCCAAGGATAAAGCGCAGAGCTGCCTTTATGTCGGCGACAATTCCAACATGACCATCTATCTGCTCAACCGCAGCAACCTGCAGGAGCTGGGACGGCTTGGGCGTTCCGGCCGCAATGCCGGCCAGTTCCATTGGCTGCATCAGGTCAGCCTGGACAGTCACGGCAACATCTACACTGCCGAGGTCGATACTGGAAAACGTATCCAGAAGTTCGTCCGCTATGGTGCAGCGGGATGCAGCGGCACCGGATCGGCGATCGTGGGCGGGGTGGCGCAGTAGGGCGTCACGCCCCGGAGCGCCGCCGCCAGCCCAGATATTGCAGCAAGGCGGTGGCCAGAACGCACAAGCTTGCGGTGGCGATCCAGGCCCATTTCAGGCTCTGGATGCCGAGCAGATAACCTAAAGTGTGGAGCGCGGTCAGGCCGAAACAGGCGTAGTTCCAGCGTTGCAGGCTTTTCCAACCGGCTCCGCCATATTTGCGCAGCGAGGCGTCATTGGAGGTCGCCAGCAGCAGCAGCAGGATCAGGCCCGCAAACAGTCCGGTGAAATTTGAAAAGCCGAACACATCGTGGCGCAACGGCACCAGATGGTCCCGGGTTTTCTCATAAACATAATAAAGCCAGGGTCGGCCTCGCAGATGTTCGCATTGGCCGATACCCGCATGCAGCACGCCAAGCGTTCCGCCCCAGATGCCGAGGTCGCGGCGCAGGTCCTGCGAGAGGACCGGCGCCTTCCCCTGCAAGGTGCGCCAAGGCCCGATGATCAGTGTGCCCGCCAGCAGCGCCAGCGCCGGCCAGGCGGTGGCAAAGCTCAACCGGGTGATCACATCGGAATAGGTGCGGGTGGCATACAGGAGCCAAACCGCGGCAACCGACAGCAAGGCCAAAGGCGTATGATGCCGCCACAGGCGGCTTTTCATGCGGGCTGTCATGCCATCCTAAAGCATGCTGGTAAATTTGGCTTCGGTCTTCGCGGTCACTTCTTCCAAGGTCACACCGGGCGCCAGTTCAACCAGCGTCAATCCGCTTTTTCCGCGCTCCAAGGTGAAGACGCACAAATCGCTGATGATCATGTCGACGCATTGCGTGCCGGTCAGGGGCAGGCTGCATTTTTTCAGGATCTTGGATTCGCCGGCCTTGTTGGTGTGCTCCATCACCACCACGATCTTTTTGACGCCCGCCACCAGGTCCATGGCGCCGCCCATGCCCTTGACCATCTTGCCGGGGATCATCCAGTTGGCGATATCGCCGTCTTCCGACACTTCCATGGCGCCCAGCACCGACAGGTCGATATGCCCGCCGCGGATCATGCCGAAACTGTCGGCCGACGAGAAATAGCTGGTGGTCGGCAATTCGGTGATGGTCTGCTTGCCGGCATTGATCAGATCGGGATCTTCTTCGCCGGGATAAGGGAAGGGCCCCATGCCCAGCATGCCATTTTCGCTCTGCAGGGTCACTTTGAGGCCGGATGGAATATAGTTGGCCACCAGGGTGGGAATGCCGATGCCCAGATTGACGTAGAATCCGTCTTTCAACTCGCGCGCGGCGCGGGCGGCAATGTCTTCGCGGCTCCAGGCCATCACACGTCTCCCGCGGCAGGGCGGGGACGCGTGGTCACCCGCTCGATCGGCTTTATGTAATTCTTGCCCTGCAGGATGCGCTGCACGAAAATCCCCGGCGTGTGAATCTGGTTGGGGTCGAGTTGACCCGGCTCGACCAATTCCTCGACCTCCGCGATGGTGACTTTTCCCGCCGTCGCCATCATGGGATTGAAGTTGCGCGCGGTCTTGCGATAGATCAGGTTGCCTTCGGTATCGCCTTTCCAGGCCTTGATTATGGAAAGATCGGCGCGAAGCCAGCGTTCCCGCACATAGGTGAGGCCATCGAACACTTCCGTGGGTTTGCCTTCGGCCACTACGGTGCCGACCCCGGTGCGAGTGTAGAAGGCAGGAATGCCTGCGCCGCCGGCGCGAATCCGTTCCGCCAAGGTGCCTTGCGGGGTCAATTCCAGTTCCAGCTTGCCGGAGAGATAGAGTTCCTCGAACAGCTTGTTCTCGCCGACATAGGACGAGATCATCTTCCTGATCTGGCCATTGTTGAGCAGCACCCACAGGCCCAGCCCATCAGCGCCGCAATTGTTGGCGATCACGGTGATGTTCCGGACCCCATCTTCCTTCAGGGCGGCGATCAGGTTTTCCGGATTGCCCGACAGGCCGAAGCCGCCAGACATCACGGTCATGCCGTCAAAGGTCAGGCCTTTGAGGGCCGAGGCCGCATCGGGATAGACTTTGCTTTCCGCCACGCTCGCTTCACTCCCGGTTTTGCGGCTAGTTCGCATTGCAATATCCGGCAGCGCAAGAGACAAAGCGGCGCGCTTGTAAGTCTCTGATTTATAATGTTTTATGGCTATCGCAGCGCGGTTCCTTGCCGCCGGAGCGGGGGGCCGGTACAACCCCCGCCAATCCAAAGATTCCAGCTGATTTCATGAGCGCGCCCAAGCAATCCAAACCAAAGGCCCGGCTGCCGCGCGGTTTCCGCGATCGGGGGCCAGGCGAGATCATGGCCGAGCAGAAGATGCTGGCCACCATCCGCACCGTCTATGAAAGCTATGGTTTCGAGCCGCTGGAAACCCCGGCCTTCGAATATACCGACGCGCTGGGCAAGTTCCTGCCGGACGTGGACCGCCCCAATGAAGGCGTGTTTTCGCTCAAGGACGATGACGATCAATGGATGTCGCTGCGCTATGACCTGACCGCGCCCTTGGCCCGTCATGTGGCGGCCAATTTCCAGAACCTGGCCAAGCCGTTCCGCCGCTATCAGGTTGGCACGGTATGGCGCAATGAAAAGCCGGGTCCTGGCCGCTACCGCGAATTCACCCAGTTCGATGCCGACACGGTGGGCAGCGCCAGCGCTTCCGCCGATGCCGAATTGTTGATGATGCTGGCTGACACGCTGGAAGCGCTGGGCCTGGGGCGCGGTGATTATGTCGTCAAGCTCAACAACCGGAAATTGCTGGATGGCGTGTTGGAAGCCAGTGGTGTGGCGCCCGAAGATCGTATCAAACGCGGCATCGTCCTGCGCGCCATCGACAAGTTGGACCGGCTGGGCGTGGATGGTGTGTCGGCGCTGCTGGGTGCGGGCCGCAAGGATGACTCAGGCGACTTCACCAAAGGTGCGGGGCTTTCCGCCGAACAGGCGCATCGGATTCTGGCCTTTGTCGCGCCGGATGCAGCTGATGAAGACGAACACCTGCGCCAGATCGGCACTTTGGTCGGCAGCAGCGCTGTGGGCGCGGCGGGGCTGAACGAATTGGAGCAGATCGTCAGGCTGTTGCAGGCCTGCGGTTATGGCCCCGACCGTGTGCTATTCGATACCGGGGTGGTGCGCGGGCTGGACTATTACACCGGCGCGGTGTTCGAGGCGCAGCTGACTTTCCCTGTCAAAAATGAGGATGGCGAAGAAGTCGTGTTCGGCTCGGTGGCGGGGGGTGGGCGTTATGACGATCTGGTGGCGCGCTTTACCGGCCAGACCGTGCCCGCGACCGGCGTGTCCATCGGCGTGTCGCGCTTGATGAGCGCCTTGATGTCGCGCGGCTTGATGGCGGCAGCGAAGGCGCCCCTGGTGGTTGTCACGGTGTTCGACAAGGCCGAGGCAGCAGCTTCTTTCGCCATCGTCCAGGAATTGCGCGCCGCCGGCCTGCGCGCCGAGGCCTATGTCGGCAATGGCAAGATGGGCGACCAGTTCAAATATGCCGACAAGCGCGGCGCCGCCATTGCGGTGATCGAAGGCGGCGATGAACGGGCACGGGGCGAAGTGACGCTCAAGGACCTGGCGCTGGGCTCCGAACTGGCCAAGTCGGTGGAAAGCCGGGCCGAATGGGTGGCCAACCGCGAGGCGCAAAAGAGCGTCAAGCGCGCCGACCTGGTGACGGAAATAAAGGCGATGCTGAAGGTTCCCCAAATGGGAAGCCGCTGATGGCCGCCTTTCCTTATTACGACACGGCCGCCATGCAGGCGCTCAATGCCCAGGCGACGGCGCTGCTGGACCTGTTTGCCACGCGCGGCTATGTACGCGAAGAGCCGGCGGTGCTGCAACCGGCCGAGATTTTTCTCAATCGCTCCGGCGAGGAAATCCGCCGCCGCACGTTCACCCTGACCGATCCGTCGGGCCGCGATCTTGCCTTGCGTCCCGACCTCACCATTCCGATTTGCCGCCAGGCGGTGTTGAGCGGGCGCGGCTTTCCCGCGCGCATCGCCTATAACGGCCTGGTTTTCCGCCATCAGCCGGGCGAACCCAACCGCCCCACTCAGTTTTTCCAGGCCGGCGTCGAATTGCTGGGATTGCAGGATGCGGTGGCCGGTGAGACGGAAATTCTGTCCCTGGCGGTCGAAGCGCTTGGTGTCTGCGGGCTGAAGGATTTCTCGCTGCGCATCGGCGATCTGGCGCTGTTTGGTGCATTGGTCGATGCCCTGGCCCTGCCGCCGCAATGGCGCTCGCGGCTCAAGCGGCATTTCTGGCGCGCCGGTTACGTGGAGTCGCTGCTTTATTGGCTGGGCCATGGCGATGGCGCGGCGAAGTTGCCGGGCAGCCGTGCCCAGATCGAGGCTCTGCTGGATGCCCGCGCCGATGCCCCCGCCGCCGGACGAACTCGGGAAGAAATCGTCGCGCGCGCCCTGGATCGCGCCGCGGAGGCGGCGAGCCTGCGCCTGGACGGAAAAGTTGCCGATGCGATTGCCGAACTGCTGGATATTTCTGGCCCGGCTCAGGAGGCGCTCGCCAAGGTGCGCGCGCTGCTGAAGACCGTCTCGATCGATCTCGGTCCGCAGTTGGCGGCGATGGAGGTGCGGCTGGCGACCTTGAAGTCCCTGGGCGTGGACCCGGCCAAGGTGCAGTTCACGGCCCATTTCGGCCGCAACATGGAATATTATACCGGCTTTGTGTTCGAGCTTTGGGCGCGCGACAAGGAAGGCCCGGTGCAGATCGCGGGCGGCGGCCGCTATGACTCCATGATGGAGATGCTGGGCGCCAAAAAGCCGGTCAGCGCCATCGGCTGCGCCCTTCGCACCGAGCGGCTGTTGGCCGCCCGGGGAGGCATATGATGGCTGCCCTCACGCTTGCCATCCCGTCCAAGGGCCGCCTGAAGGACAATTGCGACGCCTGGTTTGCCTCCGCCGGTGTGGCGATGGAGCAGACGGCGGGCGCGCGCGGCTATCGCGCCAGCTTTGCCGGATTTTCCGATGTCGAAGTGATGTTGTTGTCGGCCTCCGAAATCGCTTCCTCCCTGTTGGCGGGCGACATCCATCTTGGTATTACCGGCGAGGATTTGCTGCGCGAGGAGGCGCCGGAGCTGGGAGGGCGCATGCAATTGCTGAAAGGCCTGGGCTTCGGCTTTGCCGATGTGGTGGTCGCGGTATCCCAATATTGGGTCGATGTCGCCACCATGGCCGACTTGGACGATGTCTGCGCGGCCTATGCCCAGACCCACAGGCGGCGCCTTCGGGTTGCGACCAAATATGCCCAGCTGACCCGCAGTTTCTTTGCCCAGGCACGCATCACCGATTATCGCATTGTGCCCAGCGCGGGCGCCACCGAAGGCGCGCCGGCGGCCGGTACAGCGGAAGTGATTGTAGACATCACCACCACCGGGGCCACCTTGAAAGACAACGGGCTCAAGGTTCTGGATGATGGCGTGATCTTGAAAAGCCAGGCGCAGCTTGCCGCATCGCTCGGCGCCGATTGGAACGTGCAAGCCAAGGCCGCCTGTCGGCGCCTGCTGGACAAGCTTGATCCGGCAAATCCGCTTTACACTGTCCTGGCGGCACAATTGCCCAGCTAGCGCTTTTCAAGAAGCATGGATTCATAGGCAGCCTCCAGGCCGCGGGTGAACCCCACCGTGTCGAACAGGGGCGCGGTGGCGCGATGGGCTGCCAGCTTCTCCCGGATTGCCTTCAACCGGCCGGGATCGCGCGCCAGGGCCAGTGCGGCGGCCTCATATTCTCCCGGCGTGTGGGTGATCAGCTCGGGCAGTCCCGCCGCCGTCAGCAGGCTGGCGCCGACGCGGCCGGGAAACATCTCACCCAGCTGGGTCAAGACCGGCAGTCCCGCCCACAGGGCATCGGCAGCGGTGGCGTGCGCGCCATAGGGAAGCGTGTCGAGGAACAGATCGGCGAGTCCGTGGCGGGCCAGGTGAACGTCGAGAGGCGCGCGATCGGCGAAGATCACCCGGTCCGGGTCTATGCCGTGCTGTCCAGCCCGTCTTTGCAGAGCGGCGTTGGATTTCGGCGCATAATCGCGCAGCCACAACACGCTGCCCGGCACCTGCTGCAGCAGCCGGAGCCAGATGTCGAACAGTTGCGGGGTGATCTTCCAGTTGCGATTGAAACAGCAGAATACAAACCCATCTTCCGGCAATCCCGCTTCGGCGCGCGTCAGCGCCGCGCCGACCGCCTTATCCGGGTCCAGCGGAAAGAAGCTGCCGGGCAGGGGGATGATCTTCTCGCAATAGAAAACTTGATGCGGCGGCGGCGTGACCACCGCATCGCCCAGGATGAAATCCATGAAGTCGGCGCCGGTGGTGCCTGGAAAGCCCAGCCAGGCCGCCTGAACCGGCGCGGGACGGGCCGCGAAAGCGCCCAGGCGATGGCCATAGGTGTGGCCGCTCAGGTCAATGGCGATGTCGATCTCCAGCTCGCGTAGCCGTTCGGCGACTTCCATGTCGCTTCGGTCCGCCACGTCGTGAAACTGGTCGAACGCGCCGGCGAGGCGGGCGCGAATTTCGCTGCCATCATCCTCGCCCGAGGAAATGCCGATGACCTCGAAACGGGATCGGTCATGCTGTTCGATCACCTGCACCAGCTGAAAACCGACCGGATGGCTGCGGAAATCCGGCGAGATATAGGCCAGCCGGATCCTGTCGTGGCGATAGGCCTTACCCGTCCAAAGCGGCGCCTGCGGCGCGACGGTCTCGCGCAGGGCATTGCGCGCGCAGTTCAACAGCAGCGGACCGTCCGCGCCATATCCCATCAAGGTCCAGGGATCGAGACCGGGGATGGCGGCCTTGACCTGCGCCGGAATTTCCGGTCCCAGCTTTGCCATACGGTCCCAGTCGCAGTCATACAGGGCGGCCAGCGCTATCTGACCGAACAGGCGCGGAAAGTTCGGCTCGAGCTTTGCGATCTTGTCATAGTCCGCCAAGGCGTCGCCAAAGCGATCCAATTGCACCAGCGCAACGGCATGGTTCATCAGGAAAGCGGTATCCTTGGGCCTGAGCGCCATCGCCTGCTCGAAACAGGGCAGTGCGATGTCGGGGCGGCGCAACGATACCAAGGCGTTGCCCTTGTTGCTGATCGC
>Ga0068871_100000041_pt1 | contig 67984 bp, 97 predicted proteins | sample KBSMisM72_FD_72750 | JGI IMG/M metagenome (GOLD analysis project Ga0068871, IMG submission 72750) | Miscanthus rhizosphere microbial communities from Kellogg Biological Station, Michigan, USA - KBS Miscanthus M7-2 | ecosystem: Host-associated > Plants > Roots > Rhizosphere > Soil ...
TGGCAGCGGCGCGGGTCATGCCACCCTCCGGTGATGGTCCTGACGAAAGTCGTCCAGCGCTGCGGAGGAGCAGGCCAAGTACTTCTTGCGCAGCCGGCTGCTTCGCACATAGCCGCTCTGGCAAATTCGGCAAACACGTGCGCCGTCTCTCGTGGCCCACCTCGTATTCGCCTCGTCATATGCATGACCGCGCGCGCAGTGCGTCTTCTGTTGCTTTGTCATGCCACCAACTCCGGCTCTGCCTCAGTGCCGAACAGCCGAAGCCAGCGGTCGCGGTCGCGTAGGTCGGCGACGCTCACGGCATCCTTCGCGGCGGTGCGGCACGGAACGGAGCACCACTTGCGGAATGCCGTCTCGCCGAAGAACTCCGCGCCGCACTGGGGGCAGGACAGGATCATGCGACTGCCGCCAGGCCATCGAGAGGACGGGGCACTGACCCCCGGGCCTGCCGCGCGTGGTCGCAACAGTAAACGCCGTGGTTAGGATCAACCGGCTCGGCGCAGAACTTCCACGGCCGCCCATCGCTCGTGATCCACTGGCATGTCTTGAACGGAGAAGGCGCTGGCTTCTGCGGCTCCGGCACCCGGACCACACGCTCGCCCTTCGGCGGGATGATCGGTGCCGTGTGTTGCAAAGATGGGAGCGCAGTCAGAGCGCGGTCCGGAATAGGTATCCTGATTTTCCGCTTAACCCCGTCCCTGACTACCGTTCTCCGAACACTTGGCGGCCTAGGTGGTCCGTAGAGGAGCATAAGGATAGGATTTAACCGCGGCGGCAGCCCCATGCGATGCACCAGGCCGATGATCGCGTTCTTGGTCACACGCGGGATGACGCTATCCGCGATGCGCTTTGTGCTTACCCCCGCATCCCAGAGTTCGCGGACCTTGGCCTTGAACTCGTCCCTGTGTTTCTGGTTGGCGTATCCGTTGGCGACCAACCCGCAGGCAACCGAGCAGTGAACGGAATCGGAGCTTGCCTTGCGCTTGCCGCCACAGACCGGGCACTTGGGCCGTGCCGCATCTGCTCTGGCGGTGTTGGCTAATCCGCTGCATCGGCGGGAGCAGTATGTATGGAGCTTCGGCCTGTGGACCGTCTCGCCGCAATGAGCGCAGACGAACTCGATCGGATTGCGCCCGACTGGCTTGCGGGATGGAAGCCCGATGCGCTGGGCCTTTGAAGCCGCAGACGCCACCGTGACGCCCACGAGGTCGCTTAGGTCCGTTGGGGAAAGCCCATCGGCCCACCCGTCGCAGAGCAACAACGTCTTGTCTGCTGTCCATTCGGTCATGCAGCCTGCTCCGCTGGTCGGTTCGGCCAATGCCTGAGGCAGAATTGCCGGCGTGGCTCGCCTGCATCGAGCGCGAAGCCCATCAGCATCTCGGGCTCCATGCCGGGCGCTACGGCGATGGCCGGCTCGGGGCACAGATCGCAGAGCAGGGGAGGGGCGTCGTCAATCATGCGGCATCCTTTCACGGGAATGCCGCTCCACCAGGAGACGATCAGACGGCAACATGGCCGCTAGAGATTCCTCCTTGAACTCGATTTGGAGGAACATCAGCCGGGCCAACTCCCAAGCGGTTATGTCGCGCTTGATGGTGGTTACATTGGCTATGCGTGTCGTCACCGCCGCCTCCCCTTGAACGCTTCGACCGCACGAGACCGGAACCAATCGGCCGCCCGCTGGTGGATGTCGCTGCACCAGGCGTAGATGGTCCACAGACCTGGCTTAGCCTCCGAGTGCGACAGCAGCGCGTGCAACTCGGTCATGCGGCCCGCCGCGGCGCGTATCCGGGCGCAGCGGGCTTCGTCGCCGTCTTCCGCGGCTGCCATTCCAAGACCTCCCTGATGGCGAGCTGCTTTCCCGCAGCTTCTTCAGCGTCGGCGACGCGCGCCCAGTACTCGGCGCGGCGGCGGTGCCAGTCGGCAGTCGAGCGAGCGAGCGCAGCCTGTCCGGCGCGCAGCCAGCCGATCTCCTGCCGGGTCGGCTCTCGGTAGGCGCCGACGTTCTCGTAAAGCTGGCGCGTCCGGCGCTCGCTGATGCCGTAGCGCGCGGCGGCAATTGTGAGCGCGGCGGATAGCTTGATGCCGCGTTCACGGATGGCAGAGACGCCGGCCCGCACTACTGCGACGGCGAACTCAGTATCCGAGGCGCGTGCCTGATATGGTTGGTAATCCCATGACACGGGAAAGCTCACAGCTTATCTCCGGCTACCATGCGAGAATTGGAAAAGACGCGCGCCGGGGTTTCGGAGGGTATCGGTGCCCGGCGCGCGCTGGAGTTGGAGTTAGTCGGGGATAGAAACATCGTGGGTGTGCCAGCAACCCGTGACACAGTCGGGACCAGCCGCTTAACCACGAAGCAGCCAATGGGGATCGACAGCACGAACCACGCGGCGGTGATGAGCGCCCACGTCATTGCCGCATCCTGTCCAACTGCCGAAGCAGTATCCGTAGCCGGCGGTACTTCTCTCCCGTGCTGTGCCCATCCCATTCGCCGGCATACGGGGGGAGATCGGCGAACAGCTCGTGCTCGGATGAGTGGTAATGCCAGCTAAGTTGCCCAGTCGGCGCGTCGATGTAGACGCAGCCATGCCATTCCGGGTCCCACCCCTCGATGGCGGTCTGCTTGACGCCGCTCGGATACAGACGGGCCAGCAGAGCCACGAGATGGTCCCGCTCGTGATAAACCGCATTCTTCTTGGAAGCGGGCCACGTCATGCGGCGCACTCGACTGGCGTCGGTGGATTGTCACGGCGGTCGCTGCGTGGCTTCCGTGGCCGGTGCAGCCGCAACAGCAACTCGTGGTCTACACCCTCGACGCCTTGCTCAGCCGCGAGTGCGATCAATGCCGACCAGTGCTCGGGCGGAATGCGCTCGCGGCGTGCCCAGTAGGTAACTGTGTTCGCCTCAACCCCAGCCGCAGCGGCAACGACGGCTCGGCCGCCTAGCGATTCAATAAGGGCTTCGACCGTCTCCATGCGTGACAGTCTGATGGCTATTTGCCATCAGGTCAAGCATGATAATTGCCACGCGCCGAAATATATCCCGGTGGCCCAAGATGGCAATATGTCACGGAAGGGGCGGAATGCGTCTTACCGCGAGTTGCAGGCCGAGATTGGCCAGCGGCTACGCTGGGCGCGTGAGCTGGTAGAACCCAACCGGGCAGCGTTCGCCAGAGTAATTGGGGTGGACCGAACGACGGTGCAGAAGATAGAGGACGGCGATCGTCCTCCCTCAGTCTTTAATGTGATAGAATTTTGCCACGCCTTGCATATAACGCCAAACTACTTGCTTCTCGGGTCGATGCAGGGTCTTGATGGTGAATTGGCTGCGGCACTAGCAGCCCGACATCCAGAGCTATCTCTCCACCACCATTCGCCATCCGATCCGCACAATCCAGGCACGGCCAGCGCCTCCGACAGCGCGAAGCGGCCCAAGAAACCAGCGGCGAAGCTGAAGGTGGCTTAAGCGGCACAATTTCGGCCGATGGCGGTGTGTGGCTGAAATCTTTGATGGCAAATAGCCATCTTTCCTCTTGACCTCGCTCCGGTAGTGGTGGCAAATTGCCATCGACACATCGGAGGCCGCTATGGCCCTTCTTTCCCCGACCGATCCTAACCGTCCCGACCAATCCCAGCAGCGGCATGACGTGGGATGCGAGTCCGGCGAGGATCGTATGCGGCACGGTTCGGCCCTTTCGATTGCCGGAGCCTTCAACACAGGTACGGCCTGTGAAAGCCTTCCGGCGGTTGTTGTCGGCACGCTCGGCACGCTAGGCGATTGTGACGCTACGGCTACGCCTCCCGCAAGCGTCAGTACGGTAACATGCCGAACGGAACCCGGTATCGCAGAGCGAAATATCGCGCACATTCCGCAGGTTGCGGACGCCGCGCAACGATATTGCGTTTTGGCGGGCGCCTCAGAGGACAATAGTCCTGACCTATCGGCAATTCCCGTCAGTCGCGAGCGGGTGCCTGATATTGCCCCGGACACGGGAATAGATGCGGCGGCTGGCGAGACCTGTCCGGCGTGCATGGGCAGCGGCAGGGGCCACTTCGGTCGGTGCTCGATCTGCCTCGGGAGTGGCGTGTCGTGATCGCCACCGCCGCCATCCTCGCCGGCCTGCTCCTCGTCGCCGCCTGGGTGCTCTCGCATCCCGTGCCGACGCCGCGCCCGCCGAGCCGCGCGCCGGACCTGCGGTCATACGAACCCACCAGGGACAAGGACTGAGGCGATGACCCTTACTCAGCACGTCATAACGATGTTCACCGGCTTGGTTGATGGCCTAAGCGACGATGCGTTGGACGCGCTACGACGCGATCTTGAATGCGACATAGCCGAAGGTGAATCGGTCGGGATCAATACCCGAATCCTTGAGACCGTCGAAGCCGAGATAGCCTGGCGCTTTGGCGTTGCCACAGGGCAGCTCGATGAGCCGGTGTCGTGAGCGAGCGTTGGCGAGATTCATATGACGCATGGAAGCTGGCGACGCCGTCCGAATACGAGCTCACCAGCGAGCAGGAACGCGCACTAGAGGACGCCGCCGAGATCGAGCGGCTGCGCCAGGCACTCATTGATGTCCGCGAACTGATAGACGGTTACGTGGACGTGTCCTGGGAAGGCACCGGCCCGAATGACGCGATGCGCGCAACGCAGATCATCGACGAGGCGCTGAAGCAATGACCACAACGCTCTACTGCCAGGAGTGCAGCGGTCGCGGCATGGTGACGTGGGATCACCCCAACGACCCGTGCGCCAGGCTGCAGCCGTGCGATGTGTGCGAAGCGACAGGCGTTGCGCGGTGCGGAGCATACGGCTGCGCCCAGATCGCCGTCGATGCCGTCGTGGTCGCGCGGTCGTTCACCCCACTCTGCGCTCGCCACTTCGCAGAGCATCAAGCGGACGCAGCAGCATGACCCCCCTGCGCTTCACGAGCGTCGAAGACCTCCGGCCAGCCCCCTGCGAATACTGCGGCGGCGATGGCGAGTGGGAGGAGATGTACTGGAACGGCCACGAGCCGATGGCGCGGATGCATCGCTGCACCGCGTGCAATGGCACTGGCGAGGAGTGGATCGAGGTCGCGCCCATCGAGATGGAGGACCTGCAGTGAAGAACGGCGAGATACTGGCCGGCGCTAAGTTCTACGCCAGGGCAGCGGCATTTCGCGCTGTCCATGGGGTTATCCCGGAGCGCAATGCCGAGGCAGATGAGGCCAACTGGAAGCGGACGCGCGTCGATGTCCGCGAGGGATGCATTGAAATGGTCCGCGGCATTCTCGCGGCCTGCGAGGTCAAGACATGAGCCGCCTGCGCCAGAGCGCCGAGAACCTTCGGTTGTTGGCCTCGGTCTACGAGGAGACGGCCCGCTGGTGCCTGTGCGAGCGCGAGATCGACGCATGGACCGAGGCGACGCTGCGGCTGCTGGACGCCGCCGATGCCCTTGAGCGGTGCGCAGAGGACGCCGAGCCCGCACTGCAACGCGATGAGATGATGGAGGTCGAGAATGCCGCATGAAGTGATTGCGAGCGTTAGGGTCGTGCTACCCGAGGCGCCTGCCGATATGGCCGGAGCGCTGGGCGAGATCGCCGAGGCGTGGTCCAACTTCCTCGGGGCGTTCGATCAGTACGGCGCCAGCAGCGAGGTCACGTTCTCGGTCAACGAGACGCGCGCCAAGCCCGGCCCGAAGCCGCAGCGCAAGCCGCGCAAGTTTAAGATTATGCCTGATGGGTCTGCGCAGTTCACTGAGCGCGAGCAGGAGGAAAAGACGCTGCCTACGCTGGACGACGATGTGCGCGGGATACTGCTGCCGGAGGACGCGCAACCATGACCGAAGAAAGCATCCGCCTGACTGTAGCCGAGATGTGGACCGAGGAGCTGCTTGCGCTCGTAGAGCGCATGGCACGCAGTACCAGTGCAAGAAGTTCTGAGGCCCGCGCGTTGCTCGCGAAGATCGACGCGCTGGAGGTACCCGACAGACCGCAGCGCAAGCGGTCTGCGCCGCCGCTAGAAGAAGGATCGTTCTGGTGACCATCAAATATCATCCAGAGCTGATACAGGGCAGCGCCGAATGGCTGGCTGCTCGATGCGGGATGCTCACTGCTTCTGAGATGAAGCTAATCATCACGCCCTCGCTCAAGGCTGCGTCGAACGACAAGGAACGCTCGCATCTGTTCGAGCTTCTGGCGCAGCGCGTCACCGGCTACGTCGAGCCGGCTTATGTCAGCGACGACATGCTGCGCGGGCAAGCCGACGAGGTCGAGGCGCGCATCCTCTACGCTAAGCACTACGCCCCAGTCACCGACATGGGGTTCATCACGAATGACCGATGGGGCTTTACCATCGGGTGCTCACCGGACGGCCTGATCGGCAACGACGGGATGCTGGAGTGCAAGTCACGAAGGCAGAAGTTCCAGGTTGAGACGATCGCCAGCGGTAACATGCCGGCCGACTATCTGATCCAGGTGCAGACCGCGCTACTAGTGGCCGAGCGCGAATGGCTGGACTTCGTCTCTTACAGCGGCGGTCTGCCGATGTGGACGGCGCGCGTCTACCCGGACGTGTTCGTGCAGGCGGCGATTGTCGAGGCTGCTACGGCGTTCGAGGAGCGCCTGGCAGCGAAGCTGGCGCACTACCGCGCGACGTTGAATGACCCGGCCGAGAAGCTGATCCCGACAGAGCGTCGGATCGAGCAGGAGATGTTCATCTAATGTCGGAGTGAGCATGATCGGATACATTCAGCGCGGAACCTCTTGGGCGCATGTCCCGATGCCACAGAATGTTGGAGAGTAACTATGAGCGATATGTCTCCTGTCATAGTCCCACGGTCAGACCAGCTTAATGCGGAGGATTTTCTGGGCGGGTCTCGCACCTTTTGTATTGAGTCTGTCCACATAAACCCTGGTCAAGAACAGCCAGTGTCAATAGTCATGGCTGGAGAGCCGCGCGTCTGGCGCCCCTGTAAGAGCATGTCGCGTTGCCTAGTGGCTGTATGGGGGGCTGATGCTAAAGCATACGTTGGTAAAAGCGTCACGCTCTACAACGATCCGAAAGTCAGATGGGGAGGCTTGGAGGTCGGCGGTATTCGCATCAGCCACATGTCGCATATAACCCAGGACGTGACGATGGCACTTACCGTGACGCGCGGGAACAAAAAGCCATTCGTCGTGAAGCCCCTGCGCGCACCACCGGCCGACGCTCCCAAGCGGCAGACGATCACCCAATGGCTTGACGACCTCGAGGCCGAGTTGAAGGCTGCGGATATGTCTGAGCGTCACGAGATCCTGGCGCGCGACGACGTGAAGAAGGCACATCAGACGCTGCGCAACGGCGCGCTGGACCGGCTGAAGGCCATCACCGCTGCGGCTCTGGCCGAGCTGGACGACGATGGCGAGTTGCCCGCCGACGCATCGCACGAGCCGGCGGACGTGGCGTGATGGCTGACGGGAAATCCAAAACGACCACCAAGCCCTTCTCCTGGCCGACGCTAGGATCATGCGTAAAATCGTGGGAAGGGACGTGCGACCACTGCGGGCAGCCATACCCGCCTGATACGCGCATCACGTCCCGCTGGTCTAAGACGCGGTTCACCATCGCCTGCCAATGCAGCCCGGCGCAGTGGGTCACGATGGAGGTTGGTAGTGGAAGGTAAATCCCAAACCACCAGGCAGCAGGTCATCCAAGGCGAGACGCGCATCTGTATCAACGCAGACGATTGCTCAGGTCTGACGGTCGGCAAGAGGTACACGGTCATTGGCCCGAGCAGCGCGCATGTGCTGCCCACGCTGATAGTCGTGTGCGATGACGGATCAACGGCAGCGTATGCAGCAGAGAGGTTCAGCCGTGACTGACCGAAAATCCGATACGACCGACTGGCCGAAGCACTGCCACATCGGATCGTGTCAGCGCCATCAGCAGTGCATGTATCGCCCGTGTCGCGCGGCCAAAGTCACCACAGACGGTAAAGCCGATACGACGGTCAGCTTCCCGCGGGCGCCGTCACCACCAGCCCGTTCATAGCCGCGCAGGCCGCCTTGGCTGCCACGTCGGCCTTGGCCACGTTCCCCTGATCCTCGGGCTTGGCGTCGATCACGATCGCGACCGGAACCGCTTGGCTCTCGACGGCGCACGCGATTGTCACGGCCTGCTGCGCCTGTTGGGCCTGCTGTGGGGTGCAGGCAGCGACAAGGGTGACGAGGCGGTTCATGTTCATAGCCCCCGCCAATAAGTGCCACCACCGAACAGCAGAAGCACCACTAGGACCACGAGGATCAGGCCCACGATCCCGATGCCACCGCACCGTAGTAGCCCGATCTATATCCGTAGAATCCTCCTCCCCCGAGAAGCAAAACCAGCACGAGGACTATTAATAATAAACTCATAACTAAGTCTCCTTCTCCTGCTCTGGAACGAGCCTAGACCGTCCACAAGTCGTCTTCCTCGGTCGCAGACCAGGCGTATCCGACATCGTTTGCCACGGTGATGAGCGCAGCCATGCCGAGATCGCGGGCACAGTCGTTGATACGTGCGACATGGACATGCAAAGCATGGCGCACCCGTAGGTCATACGGTGTATCAGGCCACATCTCAGCGGCGAGGGCTTGGTATTTCACGACATGGCCAGCGTGTCGGATTAGCGTCTCTACCAGTCGGAACGCCGACCGTTTGCCGCCTTGGCTGGACAGGGTGATCGCCCCGTAGGGAAAGACCAGACGGTTGCCCTCCAGGTGTGCCATTACCTACTCATCACGCTTGTCGTCTCGGTGGTGGTCGAAACCGCTCATGTCGTCGTGCCTTTGACGATTGCGGACCAGGGGCCGGTGCCGTTGGCGGTCGTAGCACTAACCCGAATATCGTACTGCGTGGCTGTTGTCAGGCCGGTTGCGGTCGCAGTCAGCGCCGTGGTGGTAGCAAAGGTCGTCCAGACGTTCGCGCCCGTTGGCGAGCGCTGGTAGACGTAGGTTAGCGTGCCGCCGCCGATCTGGCTGGGCGGGAATACTGCGACCGTAAGCGACGTTGTCGCCCGCGCGCTGATCGAAGGACCGAGCGGATTCGACGGAGGTGCGCCGGTAGGGTCATTGTAGTCGATCAGCAGTAGATGCCCCGAGGCGGTCAGTGAGAAACTGAAGGTGGTCACGTTGCTGGTTGACGAGGCAACCGGCGTGAGGTTTGTCAGCGGTGCGGTGGTCAGATCGTAATGCGTGACGCGACCGACCGGCGTGGCGAATGTGACGGTGATCGACGTGCCAGCTCCACCTGGAGTCTGCTGGCTGTTCCAGATGAACAAGCCAAAGCGCCCGTCAGAGTTCTGGAACAACATATGATTGCCGCCGCTGTTAGGCGATCGGAAGTCTGTCGAAACGGGTAATCCGGTGATCGTGTAGTCGAGTTTCGAGGTGACGAAATTCAGCTTGTTTACCAGGCTAGTCTCGCCGAGAAGCTGGAACATGGCCCGGACGACATAGGCTTCGGCGCGCGGCGGATCGACGCGGGCATCGCCGTGCCACATGCCGGTCGAGAATAGGCCGCCGTAATCATAGAGCGCGTACCAGATCGAGGTCTTCCAGTTTGCGCGATAAGCAGCCATCAGAAAAATAAACGTCAGGTAGCTATCGTGTGCGTCATCCCACCGACCCAGGTTCTTGTTCGGGTTGGCCGCCATATACAGCGTTGGGTGCCATTCGCTGCACATCTGTTCCCGAACTGCGCCATACCAGACATTAGTGCCGCGGATAATGTCGTTCATCTCCCCATCGTTGCCGATGCTAGAGGTGTCGTTGAAATCCGGGTTCTGCGATGGATAGTAATGGATGTTGTAGATCGTAGTTGCCGCCAGCGTGCGAACTCTTTCGGCAGAGGTTTGATAGTTCTGTAAATAGTTCTCAGGGTTCGGTAGCCCGAGCACCAGCGAGGCTGTTGTCAGTTTGATCTCGGGATATGGCGTGAGGAGCGTCTTTCGCGCCTCGTCTCCGAGTGTTGTCTCGGTGCCGGACTCGCCGCCCATACCGTTCGGCTCGTTCCAGCCCTCACTCATCTTCATCCAGTACTGCGCGCCGACGGCATTCCCAGTGCCGTTGTGGCTCTCCGCAGCGAGCTGCGCGATCTCCTGCGGGTTGGTTTTGTTTAGCGATCCTCCAAGGCTCTCGCTATTTCCGCCAACCTCCTGCGAGATATTAGCGCCGGTGGCGATAAAATGCGCGGGCGCCCAGGTAGTAAGGAGGTTGTAGGTATAGTAGTTCCATAGGCGCGACCACAGCACCATTGCAGTGGTGCCGGTTATCCATTTGTAAGCCGCCGTCACCGAGGCAAGGGTGTAGTTCCCTGGAGGATATGTGCCGTAGACGTTAACCGTTTCGCTCGTCGATGGGTATAGATTAAACCCGAACCTTTCTGCCAAGTCAGCGATACGTGCGGCTTGCACGCCTGTCACATCCCCGCCTGGCGTCGGCGTGGCACCCTCCAGCGCCGTGACTCGGGCTGTTAACGCTGCCGCCGAGGTGATGGTGGATAGATCGTTGTTCTCCAGTGCCGCAGTGCGGGCGATGGTAGAAAGGGATGTCGTCTCCAGCGCCGCGGTGCGGGTAGAAAGAGCGGCGACGGCAGCAGCCTGGTTGCCGACCGCCTCGAGCGCAGCGACGCGGGCAGTAAGAGCGGTTACGGCGGCTGCTTGAGACTGGTTTCCAGCCGCCTCTACCGCCCCAACGCGGGCTAATAGGGCGTAGTACTCTGTGGCGGTGGGAACCCAAACGCTCATTTTCTGCCCTCCGCTGCCAGTACGGCAGCCCGTAACCGTTGGTAATCGAGCGCGCAGCGGTCACGCTCTGCGATTGCCCGGTTCGCGACCTGGGCCGCAGTCCGTGCCCATGCGAGCAGTTGCAAGATGCTGCGGTCGGCGGGTGGTGGCTTCGGCAATGCAGCGGCCGTCTGGCAGAATGGCGGCGCATCCGGCGGCATGATCGTCACGGGAGGCGCTGGGGCAGCAGCACAGCCGGCGACGACCAGCGCCATGGCAATCGCCCTCACCGCGGCCGCGGCCCCACCAGAGGTCCCCGCAGTGCATCGCGGACTTCGCCACGAAGATCGGCTATCGCCTGCTTCAGTTCAGCGTCGGCGTCGTGGTCGCGCTTCTCGACCGCATCGATGGCGCCTCGCAGGTCCAGCAGCTTGCCGCTGATCCCGTCCAACTCGACGCGCGAAGCGCCCATCTTCATCCGGTCGCTCTGATATGCCTCCAGCGCCCGATTGATGGCATCGATGCTACGCTGGAGCGTCGCGACCTGCGTCGTTAGCTCGCCCATCTCCCGGTCATCGCGCCCGCTGTGCCCGTCGATCACTTTCCAGCCGCCACCAAGCCCGGCGACCATGGCAAGCACTATCACCCCATCCTTCCGGTTCCAGTTCCAGGGCGCCACCTCATCTGCCAAGCGCGATCATCCCCACGATCCACCGAACGATTGCTGGACCGGCGGATGACGCCAGAAGAACCAAGAGCGCGACGGACACGCCACTGCCGATCCCACTAAACCAGGTTTGACGGCGCTGACGACGCTCGTACTCGGCTGCCATGTAGGCGAGGAGCTTCCCGAATTTCTCTCGATCACCAGGTAGAGAAGGATCAAAGCCACCGGCAAGAAACATGCGAGCCGCAGCGCTCTCACGTCCGACCGGGCGCTCATCGTACACGTTCGTGAGAGGGTGTGAGGAATATTACACTTGCCCAACCGTCTATCGATGTAAATAATAGAAAGACGGGTGCCAAAGCGGTCGCGGTGCGACCTCGGGGGGTGCCTGGCTGTGTCATCCTCTGTCCCTCTCATGGACGGGGGGTGGGCCTGGCCGGCGCTGGGATTGCACTCCCAGTGCCGGTTCGCGCGATACGATAGCGCCGAAGTGATTGATGTATCAAGCATTAGTTGCAGACGCTACTGCGCGGGGAAATAGTGGGCGAAGCCGGCCTGTATCTGGATCGAGTTGGCCGTACCAGCCGTCGCATTCTGCGCAGTCACATTGACGGTCAGGGACACGTTATCTGTGACAGTGATGGAGTTCAGCGACGAAGCAACATTGTTCGTGGCGTTGTTGTTGAAGAACCACGCGGACTGCGTATTTGATCCTGTTTTCAGTATCCAGCAATCAAAATACCACGTGGTGTTCCCTGCGGCAGCGTTGGTAGCTGTGCAGGCTGTAGTGCCACCTAGCTTGAGCCGTATGCTTTTCGAGTCTGTCGATCCCAACGACACCCCGCGCGCTGTGAAATGGACGACATCGCCGACGTTCGCCAGGAACACCGTTCCGGTATAGGCCGAGAGCGCGTCTTCTGTGGTGTCTGCCCCATTGCCTTGCAATGTGGCGCTGGAAAATATCACTGCCACCTTCGATTGAGCCGATGTGACGGTCTGCGCTGTCGCCGGTCCGACCGCCAGCAACAGCAGAAACGCCAGGAACGCCTTCATCAGCCCTGTCTCCTCAACGCTTCGATCATCTCGGCGTGCTGGATCACCGGATCAGCGTCAGCATTGGCGACGCTCCACCCGTCCAACGGGCCACCCTTGACCATGCTCACCCAGCGCATTTTCTGCTGCTCGAATACCGTCAGCACGCGCACGCCTTCCGATACGATGTCCTCGTAGTGCTCCATCACATCACGATCCCCCGCCGTGCGAGCCACGGCCGAACGGAAGCCGCCAGCGTCGCAATGTCCGCCTGGATCATCGGCCCCTGGCCGATGTAGGCAAAAGCAACATCCGTAACGTAGGTATGGCTGGTCGCTCCGTTCGGCACGTTGCTACCGATGCAAGGAGAGTTGTTGCCAGCCGCCAGGCCGGACGCCACAAATGTCGCAGGTGTGCCGCCTGCGGGGTTTCCAGTGAAGTCGTTCAATGTATGCGTGCCGGCCGCGCCTCCGCTGTAGGTCATCGCCACGAAATGCCAGTTCGCGTTGCTCGTGGCCATGGTGTACGTCGCGCGCGTCGCCTGGTTGCCTGAGTGGATGAACACGTTGAAGGTTCCGGGAGAATTATACCCCCACCCGCAGCATGTTCCGAGCAGCGGGATCGTGCTCCCGCCGCCTCCGAGATCCTCGATGCCAGGACCGCTAACCGCTCCGGCTGACGTGCAGCGATACACTGCCGCCCAGGTCCAGCCAGCCGCCAGCATCGGCGCCGAGCGCTGGTTCATCGTGTCGATGACGTTGTTGGTCGATCCGTTGTATCCGACCGTCACGTAGTTGGAGGAATAGACGGGGCTTCCAATGCTGGTGGCGGCCGGGCCGCCTAACACCCTGTTGGCGTTGTTTCCGTCGAACCCGGAGCCGAAGAAGAACAGCGACTTGGCGCCGGCCGGCAACGCGATCTGCTTGCCGAGAGACTGGGAGAAGGTCGCAGGTAGCGTGTGAGTGACAGCCATCAGGCGGTCCCCAAGTCTTGGGAGGCAAAGAATGGGATTTGGATGTCCGACATCAGGGGCGAAGCTGGATGTCCGCCGACGCCACCCATCCAGAATGATTGCTGCAACGCAAGCTGCCCTCTGATCTCCCACGGCGTGGCGGTGGGCAGAAATGGACGATGAGCGTCCACGTAGACACTGGAGAAGGCGATCTGCGTCGAATTGGTCGGGGTGATTGCCGGATAGTAGCTCGCGCCGAACCGCTCGACGCCCGTCAGATTTCCGATGACCGGCGCTGCTAGAAGTTTTGTAGGCGCCGCGTAACTGAACAGCACCGCATCGCGCTGCACATCCACGCTATACGTCCCGATCCCTGAAGTCTTGCCGGATACGTTGAAACCGCTGTCGGTCCATCGCTTGCCCATGCGGCCGATGAACACCGAGACCGTTGCCGCTGCCAGCGCCTGCGGTGCGGGATCGGCAAGCGTCACCTGGGTCTGGCTGACATAGCCGCCGTACGCCACTTTGGTCTGGAAGATCGTGCCGTCCGCGTAGAAGATCACGATATCGGGGCAATTCGTGCTGTCGCTCGAGTAGAAGTGCGCGCCCCCCACCGTGATCGTGCCGGCCTGCGCCGAGTAGTCCGCATTGCTGAAGTTGGTGAACAGCCGCATGACGTTCGAGGTGTCAACGAAGCCCCGGATGAAGTCGCGCTGTGTGCGGCCCTGGTAGCCGGTCGGCAGGGTAATCATCGACGGCACCATGCCGGCGTTGAAGATGGCACCGCTCGGCGTGTAGAGGATCGGCGTCGGGTTCTTGGTCGTGAACGTGATCCCGGCGAACGTGGTTGGCGCCGCGACCGTCAGAGACGTGCCCCCAAGAGCGATTGTGCAGGTAGTCGGCACACGCATTCCTGCGGTCTCGGTCGCAGTCCAGATGTTTCCGTTGGCGCCCAGCCGCAAGATCGCGTCATTACCGATCTGCTGTGACAGCCCGAAGCGGACCTCCTGCATCGCGGTCCATGCAGCGGCGTCGGTGGCGCCTGCCGGAACCCAATGCGCCGAGTAGTTCACTGTCCGGTAAGGCAGCACAATCGGTGCTGTCGGTGTTCCTGTGACGGTCCACGCTGGCGTAATCCGTAGCCGCCGCACGGTTTCGTCATAGCCAAAGCACGTCCGCTGCACCTCGCCTGCGAGGTCGATGCAGCCGTATCCCTGAGACGCCGCCATGGTGCGGATGATGCCGGCTGCGAAGTCGTCGCCCCACCGGCCTGGCGCCATGCCGGGCAGTCCTGTCCCAGCGCCGTTGCCGGAATTGGTAATAGGCATTACGCCCAGGTTGTCCGTCATCATCACGATGTCAGTCGGGCCGAAGCCATCCGCGTGCGACACCGCGAGTATCTGGTTGATGATCGAGCGCATCGCGGCGACACTGATCCCCTGACTGTCGTTGCCGCCGTTGTCGAGGATCGCCACACAGTCAGGCACGATCGCGCCGCCCGAGCCGGTTTGGTTGATATTGGTCAGCCAACTAAGGATACCATGCGTGCCGCTGATCGGCCGAGGGACAACCCAGCCATTAACTGGCGCCGAGCTGTCATTCATGTTGGTGTTTGCGTCGGTGCTCTCGTAGGTAGCAGCGCCCACACCTATGTTGTAGACGTTGACCGTCTTCCCTGGATTGGCCGCACGAAAATAATAGGCAAAGTGGTGCGCCTGCCCGACTGCCTGGAATTGGTTCTGCGGCCCGTAGGTGGCCTGGCTGTCCCCCATGATAAGCAGATTGATCGTGCTCAGATTGCGACACCGCGGGAAGCTGGCGCGGCCGAATATCCGCTTGGGCACTGACTTGCCTGGATCAGATTGCACCTCGGAAATCGTGTGAGGCATGGCAAGCCCGCCAGTATCGCAGGCGAACACTCTGGAATTATCGCCCAGCCAAATACACCCATCGACGGCCGCGGCCGCTTCGGTGTTTGCCGTAAAGCCGTAGGTGACTGGGTAGGCGTTGTTGGTGCTGACCAGCCCGAGCAGCAGATAGAGGCCGCCGTTGCCGGGGAAATACAGCTTGCGCTTTTGCTGTGCATAGGCCGCCTGCCCGGCGGCGACGATGGCCGCAGCATCGTTGCTCCCCCAGCGCAGCCGCATCGGCTTGCTCGTCCAAGCAATAGGCGGTGCGGCAGTAAGCGTGATCTGCACAGCCGAGACGACGGCGGAGATGGTCGTGATGAACGTCGTCCCATAAGGCGACGGATCGGCGATCCGCGTAATCGCGTTGGTGAACATCTGGAGCTGCCCGGCGCCATCAATCACGACGTATTTGCCTATGTCGGCCGCCAGGAAGCAGGGCCACGTCACGGTGGCTGCGACGCTGGCCTGCGGGGTGATGGAGGCCGCTGCCATGTCAACCGTCGTCTCATCCCAGAACCTGGTAATCACGGCTTGTAGCGTGTAGCTGCCAGTGTCCAGCCATAGCGTGCGACCTACATCGTAGCCCTGGAATGCAATGCCGGATCCTACAGTGGGGACGATCACCAGACGCGCGGTTGCAGCGTCGATCTGGGTGAGCGTGATATTCCCGGTGTAGTTCGAGATGGTCAGCGTGGTGCCGCTGGTCGTGGCGTAGCAGAAGTTCTCGACCCCATCGCCCTTTGCGCTGTAGGGCGCCAGGGTGACATCGAGCGCGTCGTTCGGCGCTGCCGAAATCACCAGCTTCTTGCCGCCGAACTTGGCGTCGCCCGGCACGTTCAGCGATACCGCGTTGAACTCTCCGGTGACGGCATCGTAGCCGCTGACAGCGTTGCCGTTGCTGCCCATCACGACGCCGATCAGGTCGGGGTAAGCCTGGTCGTTGATGATCTCCGCGGCGATGGTTGCTGATGTGAGCGCGGCAGTGCCGCCCGAGATCGCCACCGCATTGGCGTTCTGCGGCGCCATGGTGCCGAAGCCGGTAGAGTTCGCCTGCTTCTGCCAGGCGCTTCCGGTGCTTACCGCCCAGTCGCCTACCGACCATGCGGTCAGGCCGTCGATGGCAGGGGATGTCCCGGTGACTGTGGCGACGACGTAATCGCCCTTGGCGGTCGCAGCCCCTCCGAACAGGCCGCCGGTTGCCAGGACCGGCACGTTGGTGACGGGGTTCCACTGGCCGCGGTAATTGAGGCCGCCAGTCGCCGCAGGCGGTAACTGGCCTACGGGGACAATGCCAGTGCCGTCCAGTGTTGCAACGCCGTTCGCAACTCCCTTCTGCGTCAGCGGGATTGTGCTGGTTTGAAGACCGGTAATCGAGACGTTGATGCTGGCGATCTGCGTCTGGAGACCGAGGATCCCCGCGTCTACGTATTGATGAAGACCTAGGATCCCCGCATCCACGTATTGCTTTGTCGATGCCTCAAGAGGCCCGACAGGATCCGCCCCAAGCGTCAGGGTGCTTGCGAATGTCGTTGGACCTGTGACCGTGCCTCCCGTAAGCGGCAGGAATGGACCATGGCCACCGCCGCCGCCCACGAAATAGCTTGCCAGTTGCGCTAGGGAGAACCCGCGCGTCTGAGTGCCGCGAGGCTGGCCGGGCTGCCACGCTACGACGGTATCGGCGTCGGTCAGGTTATCGCCGGCAACCAGGTTGCCGAACAGAATGCCGCCGCCAGGTGGCGAGCCGTAGAGGTTCCTAGTGGTCATTGCGCTTCACGGCTTGGGAGCCCCCTCGGCCTGCGACACCTTGGAAGCCTTCAACTCGGCGATCTGCTTCTCGAGGAGCGCCACCTGTTTCTGCAAAGCGTCGCGCTGCTCGAACACCTCTGCCAGCGTGGTGGCCAACTGCCCGGCGAACGCGGCCGAAGCGGCAGGCTGCGGCTGCTGTGCCCACGCGATCGACGGCAATAGGAGGGCGAGGGCGTAGATGAGCCTCATGGGCATGTGGTCCTTGTGATAACTCCGGCGTTCGCCCATAGCGCGCAGTGTGTTGCTGGCGCGGAGGTTGGAAGATTGGCAGCCAGGACAGTGCCGCCGTCTATCGAGACGGTTTCAGCCGATGCGCCCACCGTGGTCTTGAGAGGCTGCGAGCATGTGATGTTGAGCGTCGCACCCGTGCCGACGCCGCCCGTCACAGCAGTCGGAGAAGCTGGGCACGCTGCCCCATAGCCGACCTCAAGCTGCGTGACGGTGGCAACAGCGCTGCCGGTTAAAGTGGCAGCCGTCCACAGTCCTCCGATGGAGTCCATCAACTCGTCGCCGACCTTGTAGAAGTTGCCCCCGGCAACGACGACCGCCGAAACCGTCTGAAAGTTAGGCGTGCGCAGCAGCGTTCCGCCTGCGCCATAGGTCAGCGTCGAAGGCCCTGTATTGACCTGGCCGTGACCGTCGAGCGTCCAACCCGGAGACGCCCATGCGGCGGTGGTGAAGTGGCCGATTCTGAAATCCACGCCCCAAGGCGCATAATACTTCGCAGCAGCCGTCAGCACCCCAGTGCCACCGAACGAGCCGTATACCCAAGGCTCTATCCCGATCAGGGAGGCTTGCGCCTCGTTGATATCTATAGGCCATGCGGTGTTCGCGGTGCCGAACGTGATCGCCTTACGCCGCCCACCGTGGCCCGGGGTAAAGTTCGTGGCACTGTCAAGCGACAGCATCGTATCCACGACGGTCCCGTGCCCGTCGTCGTTAAGGCCATTGTGCAACGCGAAGATCGTATCCTGTAGAGACGAGGCGCCGGTCAGATGCCGGTAATCGAACTCGTTGCCGATACACCGGATCATAAAGATGCCGCCGCACTGGATGTCGTCATTGTGCAGCCAGTAGGCACCTTGGGCATTGGCTGCGCCCGCGGTGCCACCCTCCCCGGACGTGTAGTGTGCGAAGTTCGAGAAGGCGACGAAGTTGTTCGATCCGCTCGTGCTCGCCGCGTTCTTGTTGAACTGGTAGACGAATGGGGTTCGCCCTCCGTCAGCCCCCGTATTGTAGTTCACCAGCCAGAAGACATCGGCGAGTTGGGTCGGCCTGGCCTCGGTGTTGAGGGTATCGGCGATCTGGATGAAGTACGGCGTGGTCGAACCCGTGTCGTTCGTGCCTTGCACGGCGATGTTCGAGAAGAACGGCGTATTTGACGCGCTCGCCGGGTTCCAGCCTGTGCCCGTTACCGCCGTATATGTGCCGGCAATGTTGATGCCCTTGTTCCCCTGCATCCATCCGTTGAAGGTGTAGAGCGGAGCGGCGAACAACGAGCCGTTGTTGAAGGTTATGCTGCCAGTCGTCCGCGTTCCCAGGAGCAACGTGCCTAGCGATGATCCGGTGTCGTCAAATGCGAACACCTGCAAGTCGTCGTCGGAATTTGCGGTGATCGACCAGCGACGGTTGGCGTTGGCTGTGCCGCCGGTCAGGAACTGTATGACGCGCGACGAACCAGCCGCTCCGGTCACGCCAAGCGTGCCGGTGACTGAGCCGCCTGCGATCGGCAGGAATGGGCCTCCGCCACCGCCGCCGAGAACGTACGCCTGGATCTGCGCCAGGGAGAACGCCCGCGTCTGCTGGCCAGTCGGCTGCCCTGGCTGCCAGCCTACGACCGTATCAGCCGGGGTAAGGTTGGCGGCTGGCGTGCAGTTGCCGAACAATAAACCGCCGCTAACCGGAGCGGGGTAAGTCGTCTGGTTGCACTGTGCCCACGCGCCGGAGCTTATGAGCGCGAACAGGATGCCAAGGAGGGCGCGGAGCATCTGTCTAGACACCGGTATCAAACCCGGCGCCTGATTCGTCCACCAGTGTCCCTCCGCTATCGCTCACCGCCGTTTCCGCCGTGTCCTCGTCCATCACGAACTGCGCGCCGCTGTCGTCCACGAGCTGCGTGCCTTCGTCGATCGTGAGGCCGGCGTTCTGCTGCTGCTGGCTCTGGAGGAAGCCCGGCCGCGGATCGCGCACTGGCTTGGGGTCCGGGTAGAAGCGGATCGGCTTCTTGCCGTTGGGGTTCGGCACGTCGAGGCACTCGTGGCAGACCAGGAAGCCGGTCCTGATGAGCGCCGCGCCTGCCCAGATTTTCTCCCACGACAGGTTTTCGTGAAGGTACCGAAATCCACAGAGGTCGCAGTAGGCCCATGGCCGTGGCTTCGAGATCGAGACCGGGGCTCGGGGTGAATGCGCGATTGGCACGTCAGTTCACCATGCCGCTGATGAACGCCGTGGCTACGCTGCTGGTCTGCGTGAAGCAGGTCGTTGCCGTCGAGACCACGGCAGTGATCCCGGTAGCGAATGCAGCGGGCGGGATGTTGATGTAGGCTGCCTGCGCCACGCCCCCGGAGAAGGGCACGCAGACGATTGGCGTTGATGCTCCGTCACCCGGCTTCGATGTCGCGTTGAGCACGAGCAAGAAGCCGGCGCCTGCCCCCGTCAGGTTGCTCGCGTAGACCGAGAACAGCTTTCCGGCGGACGCCTTCAGGACCAGGGAAGCCGCAAGCGCCCCGGTGACAACCGGGGTAAGGGCAGGCTGCGTAGACGGGACGTAGGTGGTGCCGCCGCCACCACTAGAGCCACACAGCGCGCCGGTCGTGTCCACCGTGATCGGCAGCGATGCGCCTGGGGAATAGGTGATGTTCGGCGTTCCGCAGGTAGCCACCACCGACGCCGTGGACTGAGCGCGCGCGCCGAGCGGGATGAGGAGGCAGATCAGGAGGAGTAGCAGACGCATCGGGCACCCTCATGGTTCGAGGGCCTGCCGGCGCGGCTGGGCTGGGGAGAGAATAGCCTAGGAGGTAAGGAATTGCCATGATAGATGGCACGGACGGCGCCAGTCCGTCCGGGAGACCGGCACCGCCCTGCTGAGGGGGAACCCCGATCCCGAAGATTACGCCGGGATCGGGGTATAGCCGATGGGGAAACGATGGCCAGCCGCAACTGACCAAGAACACCTGGCTAGAGGTCTCTATGGCTCGTTCAATTCTACTCGCCGCCACCCTGGCCGCAAGCCTTATCGGCTGCGCCGCACCCGGCGATGACGGCTACTACCACAGCCCGCCGCTGGCGGAATATCTGGGCATTTCTCAAGCCGAACTGGACGCCAGATACTCCGGCCGACCGACCGGTCCGCTGCCATACGAGCCGCCGGAGCCCGGCGTGTTCGACGATCTGGGCGGCACGCCGTTCGGGGAGTACTATGATCGGCCGGTGGCTGGCCTTCCTGGCCTCGGCCGGGAGTTCGGTGGTCCCGGTTTCACATGCCTGCAGACGCCCCGCGTCCTGGGCGCGACGAACACGAGTTGCTACTGATGTTCGACTGGTATCCCTGGCTCCCAGATGCCATGCAGGGGCTGGCCGTTCTCGCCACCCTGGCCGTCGCCTACTTCTTCGGATGGCTGATCTGGCGCGGCTTCAAGGCTGTCACTGCCGAGCAGCGCGAGAAGGAAGCGGCTAGAGCAAGGTGGCAAGCAAATGCCAGGCCGCCAGGGCGGTCAGGACGAGCGCTATAGGCTTCAAGGTTGGGTGCCCATCTGGCGTTCGACCCGCTCACGGATGCCAGCTGGCTCGCCTGGTAGGCGGCGTAACGTCCCTGCTGACGGACCTGGATGCATCGTCTGGCGGATGTAGTAGCGCATCAGCCCTGGCGGCACGCGCAACTCACGCATGTCGGCGATCGCGCCGTCCACGTCACCCTTCCTGATCTTGTCCCGGATGTCGGGGAGAGCTTTCTGCAGATCATACTTCTCGCGCTCGGTCTGGGCGTGCATCTCGCCGGCCGCCTGGCCGCCGGGGAAGCCCTGGCTGATCTGTGCCGCTCCGGTCAGCGGGCCGAGGATCTTCATGGCGGACACATATGGATCGGCCTGCGTCTTCTCGCCGAGGATGTGCTGATGCATCATCTCGCTAAGGCCCTGGATGAATGCTGTCGGCCCGAGGCCCTCGCCGATGTGTTTGACCACTGCGCCGGCGATGCGGAGGTGGTCGCCCAGCGTCTCCGGATTCGGCTTGTAGATGTCGCGCCCGAGCGTGTCCTTGCCGAATATCGACTCGATGATCGGCCGCACCAGAGGCGACAGCTTGTTCTCGATCATGGTGCCCGGCCTGGAGAACCAGCCGACGAACTCCTCGCCTACCTTTCCCGGTGGTAGCCGCAGATAGATCGCGCGGCCCTGACTGTCGGTGCCGGCATAGACGCGATCCTGCTTGCCAGGCTCGTTCCAATGCTGCGGGAGCACCCCGAAGATGGACAGAGGATTGTCCGCCATACCGGAGACTGCGGATCCGGCCTTGTCGATCCAGTCCTGATAGGTCTGCTGCGCGGCGGCGGGAAGCCCAAGCGTCGGGGTCTGCCGCAGCACCTGGAGACCGGCCTGCAACACGCCGTTGGCAAGGTAGAAAAGTCCAATGTCCATCGTGAACGCGGCGATGGCCTTGTTCCGCATGGCAGACTGCGCCGACTTCGCTACGTCCGGCCCGGCCATCTGCTCGATGCGGGAGCGAATGTGCGATGGCGCCCCGGACAGCATGTCCTTCATCACACCGAGGTTGCCCAGCGTGAACGACCGGGAGAACAGCAACAGGTTCGCCGCCATGTTCGCGGCGCGTCCAAGGTGCTCGGGAGGCAGCGCCCCGGCGTAGCGATTGGCGATGTGCGCCGCCATCGTGCCGGCCACCTCAGGCGCGAACCCCTTGTCGATGTAGCGCTGCCGCATCGTGTCGTAGATGCCGACCTGGAGATTGAAGACCTGATCCCATAGGAGCGCCTGGTGGGGATGCTGCACCACATCGTGCAGGAACTGGCCGCCGATAGTCTTCGCGCCGTTCGCCACCGCGTCGCGCATGCCGGTCAGAGCGCGGACGAAGCCATTGCGTCCCTCGACGTTGGCCTGATCGGCAATCGACACCGGATCGACGTGCCAGCCCTGGCCGAGAGGAGCCAGCCCATCCGTCGTCGCCTGATCCATGTATCCAAGGTCGCGCCGTAGCCGGCTGCCATCACGCAACGCCTGGAGGGTCAATACCTTCAGCGGCATCACCGGGAGGGACCGGCCGAGTTCGACCGCAAGGTGGATGAACGGCGAGAACATGATGGAGGTCATGACGCCGCCCTTCAGCCCCTGCGCTGCGCGATACCAGGTGGGGCTTGGCTTGGTAAGCACCGCCTTGAGCGGCCCCTCGAACTCCTTGGCGACGTGGATCGCCTGCCACCCGCTGCCCGTCCAGCGACGGAACGAAGGGTGGTCAGCCATGGTGAAGAACTCGCCAGGCTGGAGCATGCCTGGGATGTCGCCCCGCACCACGAGGTCGACGCCGGTATCCTTTCCCACGCGCTCTATGGCGTTCATCAGGTCGACGCCGGCCATGGCTCGGTGTGAGAAGGCCAGCCGCGCAGGCAGCGAGCGGATGTCGCGGAGGATCGCCACGTCCTGCCCGAGCTTCGCCTTCGCTGCGGCCTCGGTCTCCTCCGCCGTGAGATGCTTGCGCTCCATCGGCCCCGCAGTCGTCAGGTTGCGGCCCCTCTCATCAAGGCCTCGGCCAGTGCCAGCTCCGGCACCACCTGGGCGGGTAAATCCCTCTGCCTCGGTCCAGCGGAGGATCTGGCGCGGGAAGTAGTAGGGCAGACCACGAGCATTCGGGTCGACCATGCCCCGTTCTTGCATCTGTCGCCATGTGTCCTGCGAGATGCGGTCCAGCATGTCGATCACCTGACGCTGGTTCGCCGGCAGTGACGCGAGCCCATCGCCAGAGGCATCGAACTGCGTGCGGGCCGCGGCTTGCTGGTCTGGCGGGAGATCGCGAACCTGTTGCTCGAACGCCGATTGCGCGTCCAGCTTGGTCCCCATGGTGCGCCGTTCGTCGGCCGTGAAGTTGCGCTCGATCTCCTTGTCGATCTGGCCGAAGCGGTATTGCACTTTGCGCAGCGCGTTGGCGAAGGTGCCTGCGAACGCCTGGGCGCGTCCGCTGCCGCCCTGCATCGGGGCCAAGCCATCGGCGATCGAGCGGGTGACTTCCTTGGCAGCGTGCAGAACAGCGTCGGCCGTGCGCTGGATAGGGCCGGCCGGCGTAGTGGTGGTCGCCGGCGGCCCGGCTACCGGCCGTCTAGCGAACCCTTCCGCCCCAGGCCCAGCGCCTTCCTGTGCCGTCTGCCGCTTCTCCCCACGTAGCACGCTGTCGAACACGTCATCCGCCGTGCGGAAGCCCTCCCCGCGCAGCAGCGAGCCGGTGCGCTCGATAAACCGCGTCATCCGATTGTATGGCTCTGGCGGCTGCAGGCCGCGCTTCAGCGCGTCCTCACCCATGCGCGCCACGGCTTCGTCGCGCAACTCCGCCTGCCCGTAGCCCGCGCGTTCCAGAGAGGCGCGGTTGCCGTCGCGCTCCAGCCAACGGTCGGCGGCGCGATACAGAACGGCACGCTCGCCAGGACGCAGCAGCCCTAGGCGTGTGTCGGTCAGGCCATGGACGACTTCATGGAACAGCTTCCCCGCGATCTGCTCCGGCGGCGTGTCTAGCGCCAACTCGATCATCGACCGGGTGTATTTGCCGTCAGCCGTGCCGTCGCCTGCCGCGATCCTATCCACCAGACGGAGCCCGACCGATGGCGGGAGGCCAGCCTCGCGCATGATCCGCTGCGCTGCGGTTGCGAGGCGGGCGCGGGCTTCGGCGTCGATCTCGCGCGGGGATTCCTCGCCGGCCCGCTTGGCGAACAGCGGGAGGCCCTCGGTCTGGACGGCGCGGCGGAGTTCGGGGGAAATGTCGAAGCTGTGGACGGGCTGCGTAATATCAGGATCTCCGGTGTTTCTCCCGTCGCCTAAATCGGCCGTGTCATAGTGCGGGTTCTCGTAACTGATTTCAGATCGCCCCACCTTCGAGCCGAACTTGCCGACGATCTTCTGCGTCTCGGTCGGCAGCATGCGGTCGTAGAAGCCCTTCATCCCCTCGCCGCCTACCTTTAGGTCGAGGCCGGATAGCTCCCGCGTAGATCCGATATCTCGCCGCTTCTTGTTGATCTCCTCCGCCCTGTCATTGAGGTATTTGGTGGCGTAGGCTCGGGCGTCTTCTTCCGTGCTGACGGTCTGCTTTCCGATCTCCACAGCGCGGCCATCAGGAGCAGTCACACGCCAATCTTGCGGTCTATCTTGTACCTCAAGGTCAAACTGACGGACCCGCGGCAGTTGCCTTAGCGTCTGATGTTCCTGCCTCAGAAGCCTGTCAGAAGCCTCCTTGCCGATGAGATCGGGCAATTCCTTGGCTGGGTCGGCTATCGGACGTTCGATAACCTTGCGCCCTGAGTGGTCAGTCGCCGTCAGGTAGTGGCTGCCGTTCGGGCGCTCTTGCAAGGCAAGTTTGCTGATCTGCTTGCTCAGATCATACCTCGCCGCCTGCACCTCTCCAGGCGTCCAAGCCACGCGGTCGAACCCGTTATCCACCGCCCACTTGATGATCCGCTTCATCGTCAGTTGCGGCCAGGTGGTTTTGAACGGGGCGTCGGGGACGCGGTCGTGCGCTGCCAAACGCTCATTGGCTGCATCTGCGGCAGCCGCCGCCGCTGCTTCGTCGGGGTAGTATCGGTCATTCTCGACAACGCCGGCGTGGTCCGCAATGACCCACCCCATGGACCTTTGGACCGGACGCAACTTCACGTCGTCGGGCAGATCCTTACTGGCCGATCCGAGATAGCCTCGCTTCCTCCCGGTCTGGTGCCAATCGCTCTGCGCCTCATCCATCAGCAGCACGCGCTTGCCGTCCGGCGCGGTGCGCTCGTCAAAGCGGATGTGCGCCAGGACGTTCGGCTCGTCCCAATGGGCGCTGGTGAACTGCGTTTCTACCTTTCGCTGATTCTTTTCCCACTTCGCCAGCAGTGCGTCGAGCCGCGGCTGCTCGGCAGGATCGCGCGCTGTCTTGATGTCGTTCGGCCAGTCCTTCAAAAGCCCTCTAATTTGTGCGTCCAACGCCGACTGGTCGATCCCCTTCACCGGCAGCGTAATCAGCATCTCGCGGTAGTTCTCGCCGCCCGGTAGCGAGTAGGTGCCGAACTTGGTTGGTTCTCTTGCGACGTTCTCTCGCGCGCTCTGAACAGCCTGCCACACCCTGTCATCGCTAATGTCGCCGAAACCTTCATCCGTGCTCGGGTTGTATTTTCGCCAAGGCGCGACATCCTCCCGCTTGGTCAGCGTGCCCAGAGCGTAGGAGTTCTGCTGCGCCCACGCCTCCGGGCTTCCTGGCGTGAAGTCGCCTTTCACCACCTCTCGCACATCCAGCGAGTTGGCACGCACGTAATCCTGTATCTCCGCCTTCGTTACCGAGGGGCGGTTGCGCAGGAAGTCGTCTAGCCCCAGCCACTTGATCTCCTCCGGCTTCACGCCGGGCGTCTTCTGGAGCATGGCGAGCATCTGCTGCCCGCTGCCCTTGGCCTGCTTCAGCGCATCGGTAGCGCGTTCCACGGCGCTGTAGAGCGGCACGCGGGGAGGCTCCTCGCGGCGGGAGAACTGAATGCGCGAGTCGTTGGGGTCAAACGTGCCGCGGTTGCCAATGGCGGATTTGATCTGCTCAGGGTCGAAAGCGACGATCTCACTAAGCCCACCATCCCCATGGGAGTATGGCAGGATGATCCCGTCATAACCCTTGGCTCGCAGTTCTTCGGTAGCCTGTGCGGCTGCCGCTGGGTTTCGACGCGATGCCAGCATAAGCCTTTCTTTGTCGGCAATCGTCGCTTGGTAGGGGTTCTTGATCTTCAGATACACCGGCATAATGTTTGGACGTTCGCCAGCCTTCATGGTGGCGTAATCGCCAGCTAGGTCCGGCGCATTCCAGAAGTAGAACCCCCTGCCTAGCCAGCCTGCATCTTTCCGGTTCGGTCGGTCATGTTCAAATGTCTCAAACGAGTCCGCCGTCCCATGATAGACACGCAATGGCTTGCCATCTGCATCTACGATCTTTGACGCCCCGAACCACCGCTTGAACTCCGGCGTCTCGGTCGGATCGCGCCGCGAGAACATCGACGGCTGCTCATCCGGCGTCGCGAATAGCCCTTCGTCCGCCTTCGCCTGCGGTGTCTTGGGTGCGAGCGCGCCACGCCCAGCCTGATCGCGCGCGGCCTGCGCCTGCACGGCGGCGTCCGCTTTGCCGAACATATCGACCTGGCGCGGGTCGGTGCGGATGGTGTGCTCGGTCGGCGGCTTCTCCTGCCGTTCGCGCTCGGGCTCGCCGAACAACGGGGCGCCCGTGGTCTGCGGGCGGGGTGGACGGCGGGCAAACTGGGCGGGTGGCTGCGGCTGTCTTACGAACTCTGCGGTGCTAGAGAAGTCCTTGTTGCGGCCCATGTTCTTAACGAAACCGAGCGACTGATAAAACCGCTCCAGCCTTCGCTTGGATATTCCGGTATCCATGGGATCAGCGTTAAGGAATAACGTGGCGCCTTCCTGATCCGCCTTAGCTATGAATTGCTCCATAGCCCGGCGCGCTTCTCCCCGACCACGGTCAGAGCGTGGCGTCTTAACCAGGATCACCTCAGCGCTTTTGCCGTCGCGGCTTACGCCGTAGTCAATCTGGGTCTTGCCTATGGTTGCTGTCTTGGAGCCGCCGCCGGGTGTCCAATCAAATACTTCATCACGTGGCCGGCGGGCGAAAAGCGGCTCGACGCCTGCCTCTACTCCGGCAGACCCTTCGCCCGGCGTGCCCGGAGATCCTGCGCCACCAGCAGTAGCGCGTGATCGTACGCCATCTTGCGCTGTTCTTCGCTCAATTTCCCGAACGGCGGCAAGGAACCTGGACGCAACGGCCCCTGCGGCGTGGCCGTCTGCAAGCTCGCGGGCGGCTGCACTGAGGGCGTCGGAGACTGGCCCCCTGGTGGTGGCGTTCTTGTCGAGGATGTCGAGGAGCCGCTCATTGGCCGATTTTGCGGCAACGTTCCGCGCCGTGTCCAGAACATTCCCAGCGCCGGTCAGTGTCTCCTCGCCTTCGACCGCCGCACGGAACAACCCGCGGCCTCGGCGCAGCACGCGCATCGCGGTGTCCAGCACGCGGGCACGCTCTGGGATCAGCGACTTGGCGAAAGCCTCCTCGCCGAACAGACCGGCCTCAGTGCCCTTGGCGAAGCCGCTGTTTCGCACGTCCTCAACCATGATGCGGGCTTGCGTGCTGTTGGCCGGCTGTGCGCGGCTCAATACCTCGAGCGCCGCCATCTGCTCGCGCGGATCGGAGATCAGATCGCCGACGTGTGCCGCGAAGCCCTCCGGCACCAGCCCGTTGGAGACCATGCCGAAAGCCTCATCGGACAGCTTGGCAAGACTGCGGCCTTGCTGAACCATCGCGGACTTCGGTGGCAGGTCGGGAAGCGCTCGGTCCTCTGGTATCGCCACGTTTGAACGCAGGATGCGCGCTGCATCCATGGCCGTTCCGCTACCCTCGGCGATATTCTGATAGGCACCGAGGACGCGCATGTAGTCTGGCGTGAAGCCGTCCGCCTCACGGTAGATCCGCGTCGGAACCTGAACGTCGGGCTGGCCTTCTGCCTTGGCCTGTAGGGCGCGGTTCGTGCGTTGATGGCCGTTGACGACGTAGGTGTTGCCGTCGTTGCCCTGCCAGGCGGTGATCGGTTGCGCCAGGTCAGGCTCCCATCTTGCGGTGCCAGCGAGCGCCCCGGTGCGGCCCTGTTCGTCAGCCTCCTTATATTGAAAGCGCTTCGGATCCAGCGTCAGTTGCTCTGGATTGAGCATGACGTACGGCGCTTCGGCACCTGGCGAGGCCGGCGCCGCTTCCTGCGGCGGGGGCGCTACCGGCTCCGGCAGAGCTGCGGCCTGCGCTTTATTGGCGATCTCCGGCGGCAGAAAGAAGTCGTGTTCCGGCCTGCTGGTGAAGTCTTTCGCTCCGGGCTGATTGATGGCCCGGTATCGCTCGAGGTCTGCGGTCGGCACATCGACATACCGAACCGTGCCGTTCGGGTGCTCGCGCGCATACCATTCGGCTTCGGCCGGATCGTGTGTGAACCACCGACCGGACGCCGCATCTGCACCGGATAGCCGCGTTGCGTCCTGCAACCAGTCCGGCACGTTACGCGTCGCCCGCATCTGCTCGGCTTCGGCCGGCGTCGGGCCAATCCGATAGAGCCTCGTGGTTCCTTGCTGCGTCTCTGTTGGTCTACCAGGCGGCGATGGCGGGGGCGGCTCGAACCGGGCCGGCGGCAACGCTGGCGGCTGGGCCGGTGCTCCCGGCGGCGATGGCGGGGGCGGCGTCATGCTCGCCTGCAACGCCGCCTGCGTCTCGGGCGACAGGCTCTCCATCGGCCAGTTCGCCACGGTCGGGTCGACGCCGGCCTTCTTGGCGATCTCTGCCCGCTCTGCCGGCGGCGTCTGATCCCACGGCTTCGCCTCGGCTGCCATCGCCTGGAGCGTAGGCAACGCGGATCCGCTCGGCGGCGCACCTCTGGCAATGCTCTGGAGTTCGGCAACGGGAGCCGGGGCGGCAGGGGGTTGCTCGGGAGTTGGCGGCGGTGCGGCAGCCGGGGCGGGTTCGCCGCGGGCCGCAGACTCCATGTCGGCAACGCCCTGGCGAATGGTCGGCGATGCTACGGGCTCGGGTGGTGCCCTGGTAACGTCGTGCGGCATCGCGCCATGCGGCGCTCCGGTCATCCCAAGGCTTTCCGCCATGCCGCCGATGTCGCGCGCCAACGTATCTGGCAGACCAAGGCCGCGAGCGGTTTCGTAAGCAGCCTGCACACCTCCCTGAAATGCCGCATTGAACGCCGCAAGCGCAGTTCCGACCACACGAGCGTCACCGCCTAACCCGTGCTTGTCCGCCCATTCCTGCGCCATAGGCGTCAGAAACTCAGTGTTGTTCCACGCCTCTTTCGCCGCACCCAATACGCGATCAAGACTGGTATCAGCGCCGCGCGCGCGAATTGCCTCGGTGGCCGCCGCAGTCCTCGGCTGCCCGAGGTCCGAACTCGTGCCAGGCGGCGGCAGTTCGGCGCCCGACAGCGGGTCGATGGTCCCCTTCCCGCCGAATGTGCCCTGCCCAGGACCGACCGCTGGGGGCGCCGCCGGCTGCCCCTCAGTCTGCGCCATCGGCAGGTCGATCACCGCGCGACGATTGGACAGCGGTCGGCCGCCGGTCTCGGGGATCAGCGATGGCGGCTGGTAGGTTTCCCACGGAGGTCGCTGCGCTGCCGGTGCCGCGCTCGGGTATTGCGTCCACGGTCCGGCCTGCGCCTTATCCTGAACGTCCGGCGCTTGCAGTCGTCGCGCCTTCCGCTCCGCGTAGCCGCGCGAGACGCTATCCAGGTAGGCGCTGGTTCTCGGCCCCCAGTTCGTGGTGTCTGGCCCGCCGTGATAGGCGGCAACGCCCATGTCACGGTTGCCGCCGAAGGTGTCGGTCATTTGACGGAGGTATCGCGCGGCACCGTAGATCGATTGACGCGGGCTGCTCGTATCCGTGACGCCCATTTCACGCGCCGTTGCCGGCAGAAACTGCATCCAGCCACGAGCGCCCTGCGGCGAAACGGCATTCGGATCGTCGTGTGGATCCTCTACGCCATGCACCGCCCGCAGCAGATCAGGGTCGACGTTGTACTGCTTCCCCGCCGCGTCGTAGTGCTGATCGAGGTTGTCGTCGGACTGGTAGGTGTTCCAGGGTCCGTCCGGCATGGCCTACTGCGCCACCCAGCTCGCGGGATTGCCGGGGTCGCCTCCCTGGTAGCGATACCCCTGCACTACGTCTCCGACCTTCGGAACTGGCGGCGCGGGTCCCTTGGCTGCGGCCGGTGCGGTCGGCCGAACCGCCGCAGCCTTCTCCTGCGCCTGCTCCGGCGTCAGCATGAACTTGCCGGTGATCGGATCCTTCGAGCCGAGATAGACGCGCAGCGCGTCGTTGTTCATGCCCTGGATCTGCTTCTGCACCGCCGCCTGCGCCGCCCGGTCATTGCCGATGCCGTGCTGCTTGATGGTCTCCTGCAACGCTTGCTGGCGTAGGGCCGTCTGCTGGTCGATCTGGTCGAGGCGGTTCAGGTGGTAGTTCGCCGAGTCTATCGCCCGGCCACGGTTGGTATCGGCATTCTGCTGGCCGACAGCCAGTCGGCCTTGGCCTAGTTCAGTCTGCGCCTGGTGCCATGCTGCGGTCTCGCTCAATCCCTGGCTTCTCAGGTCTGCCGCGCGACTGGCGATCTGCGCCCGCGTGTCGATGCCGTAGCGGCGCGTGTCCAGCGTGCCGGAATGGTAGAGACTGGTTTCCGCCAGCCTTGCCTTGGCCTCATCGACCTTGGAAGCCAACGCCTCGGCCGCCCGCTGATCCGACCTATACGACGCGATCCCAGCCGCGGCGGCCCGCCCGATATTCTCCATCGCGAATGGTGAGCGCCCCGCAGCCATGGTGAACCCGGCCTCTGCCAGAGCAAGCCACGGATCCGCCTTGTGGACGTTCGGCGGCCAGGTGGTATCGCGCTGCGGATTGCCGAAGCCAGGACCGCTGTCGGGCGCCAGGCCGTCTGCCAGGATGCTCGGACCCTGCGGCGCCCCGGTGTCAGCCGTCGCCGGCGGAGGCGGCGGGGGAGGCCCGGCGCCCTGCGCCACGCTATCGCCACCGCCCGTGTCCGGCATAGTGAACTCCGGCATCGGTGGCGCATTGGCGCCCACCACCGGCACCGCAGCATCGGGCGTTCTGAGCGGCCCGCTATAGTCCAGAAGGCCGCCGCCTTCGGTGTCGGGATTTGCGAGCGCGCTGTAGTCGAGCAGCCCGCCTTCCGCGCGCCGCGGGAACATCCGGCCGCCGCGCCAGCCCCACTGCCCGCTTGCGTCCTGGCCATGGCCGCCTGAGCCGCCACCGCTAACCCCGCCGCCCTCGCCACCGCCGAACCCGCCAGCACCCCAATTGCCACCAAAGCCCCTGGTGGCGCTAACCCCCGTGCCCTGATAGTCGCCGTTCATCGCCTGGAAGAAAGCATCTTGCGCGCCAGGCACACCGGCTTGAGCTTGCTGCGCGAGGGTGTCCATCGTGACCCGCGGATCGCGGAACGAGGGGAAGCCGGCTGCGATCGCCACCCCTGCGTTTGGTCCGTAGATAGCCGCGTCCTTGGATACGCCCTGTTGGAAGGCATTGGCGATCATGGAGGTCGGCGTCTGCCCCTGCTGCTGTTGCGGCGCGGGAGCCGCGGCGGCTGGCGCCGGAGCCGGTGTCGGCGGCGGCACGTAGGCGCCAGCCTTCTGCTGTGCGAGGTAGTTGTTCACCTCGTCGGCGCTGCCGGAACCGCTACCGTCGTAGCTGATCTGCGGCACCGAGAACCCGGTCTTCGCCGATGGATCGGATGTTACCACCATGCCGCCGGGCGCGCGGTGCGGCACGCGGATGCCACCGCCTCGGTTGAGGAACATGGCCACAACGCCGGCGATCTTCGCTACATCGCCGATCGCTTGAAGGGCTTGCTGACCGCCGCTGCTGCCACCACCACCGCCCGTCGTGGTGCTGGTGCTCTGCTTCGCCTGCGACGGCTGGCCTGGGTTCGGCGGAGGCGGCACATACGACACGCTAACATCGGGATTGAGGTTGGAGGTAAGACCGCTCTTGCCATCCGAAGCCCCGCCCCCCATCGGAACAGCAAACCCACCCGGCTCCCCGGTCGCACCGAGCGGATCGCCGAAGCTTCCCATCGACATACTCAACTCGTCACCCGGCACCGAGCCTCCCGGCGCGCGATGAACCGCCCCCCCGCGACGGAATATCCCACCCGACTGAAACAGATTGCCGGCGAGGTCAGCCGATGCTCCGCCAGTAGCGCTCATCCCCAACGAATTGCCCAACAGGTCGAAGCCAGCATTGCCGCCGTTCGTGAACGTGTCCGTCGCGTTGACGGGGGAGCCGCCGCCGCTACCAAAGAGCCCGTTGAAGGCTCCCGTGGACCCGGCCAGCCCGGCTGCGCCAGCGGCCAGTCCGAGCCCCTGCGAGAATGGCGATGGTCCCGGCGCGCTGGTCGACGCCGTTCCGCCCGCTGCATTCGCCAACTGCGACGACAGCCCAGACAGCCACGAGGCGGTCTGGAACGGATACGACTGCTGCGCCTGCCACTGTTGGAACGGGATGTTCAATCCCTGTTGCGCTTGCTGCTGCTGCAAGCCGCCGGCGCCCATCAGCGCATTCGCCGAGGCCAGCGTGGTGGAAAGCGCCTCTTGCCCGAGGTTGCCGAAGCCAGCGCCGGCCTGGCTATTGAGCCATGCGTTCGCCTGATCCGCCCCGAGTTGCGCGCCTTGCTGCTGGTTGAACTCCTGTTGCGCCTGCCCGAACCCGGTGTTGTAGAGGTTCGCGATGACCGGCGCCTGCGACAGATCCTCTTGCCCCTGCAACACCGCTTGCGCCACGCCGGCCCGGTCGCCACCGAGCGCGCCGCGTGATGCCGCATCGCCCTGGAGACGGTTCGCCGCCTGCGCATTCTGGTTGTTGAATTGCGCCTGCGTGGCGTCGACCACGCTGTTGACGTAGGGGTTGAAATACTTCCCCACGGTGTCGGCGCTGTACTGCGGCAAGCCGGACCACAGCGGCGTGGTGGCTGCGTCGTAGTGCTGGGCTGCAGCATTGAGATAGGGCGCTGCGATCCCCGGAGTCGAGCCGACAAGGCCGAAGCCCTGCATCTGCTGCGGGGAGAAACCGGCTTGCAGTTGGCCGGGGTAGTTCTGGTATGGCGCCGAAGCCGCCGCCTGGCCTTGCGTCAGAGCGGAGCTTAGACCGGCCTGAAACTGGGGCGGTGGCTGCGTATTGCTGACCGTGGTCTGGGTGTTCGATCCACCACCGCTGCCGCCGCCGCTCTTGCGTGGCGCGGCTGCCCAGAAGTCCTCGGCGTGAAGGATCCCGCGCATCACGCGGCCTCAGACTTCATGTAGCGGAACGTCCCGTCGCCGATCATAAACACGTCGGTGACAAGGCTGCCGTAGCGGGAGAAGAACCGGCGCTTCCGCTCCGCGTCGCCACGCGGCATCGAGCAGATCAGAACCGGCGCCTCGGCAATCGCCTCGAACCACTTCGCGAACCGCATCAGCGTCACGGCGTGACGCGACTTCCGGTGCAGCGGATGGACGAACACGAGAAGCTCGACGTAATACCAGCTTCCGGCGTCGCCATACCAGTTGCGGGCAGGCTGGAAGCCGATCACCGCCTCGAGGCGGTCAGGTCCCGGTATCACCGCCATTATCATGCCGTCGTGGGCAATGGCCTTGCCGAGCACCTCACGAACCGCAGTCGGATCGCACCCGCCCCAGCCGTTCTCGCGGTATGCCTCCATGCACAGATCGAACAGCGGGCGCTCGTCGCCTGGCTGTACAAGACGGATACCGGGGGGCATGTGCGGCGCGCTCAAGACAGAACCCTTTGGTCGGGTCCAGCCGGCGCGGCGGACAGTGAAGGCGGCAGTCTACCCCGTTACGGGGATGGCGTCACGCAGCTTGTCGGACCGCGAATTTGGCCCGGCTCCGCATCCTCTCGCCATGAGGATCGTGCCCGATCTCCCGCTGGGTGAACGCTCCGGCAGGCAGGTTGCCCCGGCAGAAGCGAGCGCTGATCTGCGGCACCATGCGGAACACCAGGTGCAGTTTCCCGCTCAATTCGTCCTGGGTGTTCACCTCGAGGAACAATGGCACCTCCATGATGCCCTGCGCCCAGGTGGCGAACTCGACCAGCTTTAGGGCGTGCTGCGAGCGACGGAATAACGGATGCACGCCGAGCCACGCCACCTCGAGGTGCTCATCGTCCGAATACGGCAGGCTTTCCACTGCCAGACCGATGCTCGCCTCGATGCCGTCGCCGCCGTCGATGATGCCGGCAATCGCCCGGTCGCGTGTCACGCAGCGGGTCACGAGCGCCTCGACCTTGGGACGCGAGACTGGCTGCAGTGCGCTCTCGGTGTAGATGAAGACGGCGGATTCAGTCAGCGTCTCGATGTCGGCAGGCTCGGCCCGCCTGACACCTTGCGGGTTTGGGTTGCTCATTGGATCCTCACGATTTCACAGGGCCTGGCAACCGCTTAAGTTTAGCGATTGCCTTCTTGCGGGCATGCACGACGAACGCCTCGAGCACCTTAAAGCCCCGCTTGATGTCACCGCCGCCGATTGCCGCAACCTGCTCGGGATTTATGACGAACTCCCCGTCACTGAGCGCAACCGGCACATGGTCGATCTTGCCGCCGCGAGTGAAGTGCGGCGCAGCTGGAGGCCGCGGCAGCCCACGCCCACCGCCGCCACGCGGCAGCGGTACGCCGTGCGGACCGGTCGACATCGCCATCTGTAGCGCATGAGCGCCGGCTAGGCTGTTGCCTTCCCCGAGCCCGGAGACGACATCGGCAGGAATCACGAACGAATTTGGGAGTGTCGCCGTCTTGATCGAGTCAGCCCTTCCCGGCGTCGCTCCGTGCAGAAAGCCGGAGGTCGGCATAGACGCTGGGCGCATTGCCGATCGCGTCCATGGCGGTTCCATCATCCCCATGCCCAGCGCTGGCGGCTTAATCATCCCGCCCGGCGCGTAGCCTTCCGCCTGACCCTGCCCATCGCCGCCGAAGCCCTGGACGCCCTGGCGTAGCGCCGAGAGGCCGGGCTGCAGCGTGTCCTCTTGCTGGCCTGGCGCGGGCGGTCTCGGCATTCCCCGTCCGCCGCCTCCACCGAAGCCCATGCTCTGCGAGGTCGGCATGGCGCGCTTCTGCTGGAGCACGCGGGCCGCAAGCCGCCCCATGGGCGAGTCCGGCCCCATGCGGATGACGGCTTCCTGCAACCCCTCGAGCGGCATGCCGCTGAACCGCTGGATCATCTGCTGCGACTGCGGGTCTTGCGTGCCGGAGGTCGGGAACAGGCCGCTTCCCTGCGTCGACGTGTCGGCCAGGGTGTCGCCGCCATCGGCGCGATGCAGCGTGCCACCGCGCGAGCGCCCCAGCAGTAGATTACCCGGTTCGCGTTGGTCGAAATACCGCTGAAGATTGCCCGTTCCGTAGGTCTGCCGGTTGGTTGCCCCCGGCATGAACGCCCAGTTGCCGCTTGGCATTTTCGTCCAAACCCCAGCTTCGTTGCCGCCGTTCGCGTAGATGCTGCCCGTGCTGAACGTCGGGTGGTTCGGCTTCTTGAAGGTGTCGGGCATATGCCCAGCGGCCGGCGGCCCTCCACCGGAACTCGCCCAAGCCCCGCGCAGATCATAGTCGCTCGTATCGCCCGCGCGGCCCGACATCTGCTGCCGATACAGCGCGTCACCGACCGGCGTCAGTTGGGTGTTGTAATTGCCGCTTTCGTCCGGGATATCGCCGCCATCAGCACGCTTCAAGCCGAGGTCAAACAGCTTGCACCAGCCACCGGCCGCTATGGTGCCAGTGACCTTCGCGCACCCGTTGGGGCGCTGGTAGTGCTCGCAGATACTGCAATGCTCGCTCTTGGTCCCCTGGACGGTGTACTGCGCCGCCGCCTTGGTCTCCTTGACGGCGCCACCGGTGGCTCGCTTCTCCCTGGCGTTCGCGGTGGCGATCGCCAAGCCTTCATCACCCGTCCGCTTGAGGATGGCATTCGCTACCTTGGAGGCATGCGCCGCCTGCGGGCCGGATAGGGAATGGTTGTGCCGTGCCTTGAACTCGCTGCCGCTCCAGGGCATCAGCGCTGCCCCTTAGCCTTCGCGCGCTTGACTGGCGCGGGCTTCTTCTTCGCCGGCGCGCGCCGCCGCTTGGTCGGAAGCTCGGGCTCTTTCTCCTCCGTCTCCCGCGCGAACAGCACCCGATCGTCGACCGCGCGCCACAGCTCGCCGAGTTCGCCCCAGTCGCGGCGCACGGCAACCACATCACCGATCCGATACTGGTGCGACTTGGCTGGATTGAGCGGCGTCGCGTCGAGGCGGACGAAACAGGTGTTCCGGTCCACGACCTTGATGACAGGAACGCGGAGCGCCTCGCCCGGGAAGGCCACGGTCAGAAGCGTATCCACCGCTGGGGTGTACATTGCGGGTTGTAATATCCCGTCAATTCAGGTGATCTGCAAGCGAAAAGGCCCAAGGATGGGGAGGAACCCTGGGCCTCTTGCTTGGGGAACGGCTTACCTTTACGCCGCCGGCACTGCCTGCGGAACGTCGGTCTGTGCCGTGGTATCCAGACCGACCGACTTAGGGGCCACGTCGTCAACGATGCTGATGTCAGACAGCACGAACGCTGCGAGCGGGCCGCTGTCGTCAACGGTCAGGCTCAGGCCGGTAGCCGCCCGAACCAGGGCGTTGATAACCACGTTGCTGCCCTGGATAACTGCCTGCATCGAGGCAGGGTCGCTGCTGACGGCGGTGTAAACTACACCGGCAGGCGCCGGAACGACGGCACCGGCCGCATCCATGCTGACGATCGGGATCGTCCGCACCACATCATTTGGGAGTTCATAGGCCATTGGGTTGCTCCTTGGTTGTTACGGCGCTGGCTGCGGCACGTCGGTCGCCGCGTCCAGATCGAGGCCAATCGCCGTTGGTCGATTGGGGTCGATTGAAAATACCGCCAACGCGGCTTCCAGGTCGGCTTGCTCTTGCTGCAACTCGGCGAACAGCAAGTCGTCCAGGTGCTTTTGCTCAAGCGCCGGATAGCCGTCAGAAGCTAGGGACAGCCTCGCACTGACCACGGCATCGAGCCCGTCGAGTACAGCCTGGACCAGAGCCCGCCGCCGCTCTCGGCTGTCAATGGTGTCGGAGATTGCGGTCCGCAGATCCGGCGAGTTACGTCCCGCCAGCAACCCCCGCAGGCCGCGGATAGACTTAACCAGTATGGCCAAAGCCGCCAAGAGTTCTGCGCGCAAGGCGGGGTTGGGATCCAGTGGGATCGCAGGAGCCGGCGGAACCGGCGCCGAAGCCACGGCCGATGCGCGCGCAGCCGACGGCACAGTATTCGGATCATCGACCATTTAGGTTATCCCTATTGAGCGAGGCGGCGTTGGGGAAGGCCGCAGCCCGGCCCGCATATGGTTGCGCATGAGACAATCCGCAAATGACATCACCGTGGCGCTCATGGCACCGGTGGGACCGCGTTGGGAACGCTGACCAGAACGACATCCTTTTCATGCAGGACGCGGTCTGCCTCTTTCCTCTGCTCCGCCTCCAGCCGCGCCCGCTTCAGTATGACCGGCAGCATCGCGGCGCTGTCGCGCTCGTGCTGCGGGACAGTCTTGTCGGATGCGCGCTGGAGCAGAAGTTTATGCAGCCTCGCGTCTGCCTCCTTGGTTATGTCGGGCGGTTCCAATTCCAGCAGCCTCATCAGTTCGTCCATTTCCGGCGCGTGATCGTGGGTCAACTCTTTGACCAGGAGCGTTTGCATCACGCCGTAGATCGGGCTGACAACATCGTTGATCCTGCGCAGTTGTTCCTCCAGGGCGGCTGTTCTGACGAGAAGCGCCTGGTGTGCAACCTCAACTTCCTTGGCACGCGAGATCGCAGCGGTCCGGGTGCCCCAGAACCACGTCGCGACGGCCGTTACCATCGCCGCGATGATGATAAGCGCAATCGAGTTGACGAAGGGGGAACCGAAGCCGTCCACCTCACGCAATCCCGCGCAGCGTCGCCATCGCGGCCTGCGCAACCTCCCACTCTATGCCGGCAGGATCCTGGCCGGAGGCATCCACCCAATCGCGCGACAGGATCGCGTAAGCCTCATCGGCCAGGCGTTCCATTGCCCGCCACGTCGTGCGGTGCCTTTCTCCCCAACTGATCGCGTCGAACTCGTAGCCGATCGCGGTCACCTCGCACCCCACCAGCAGCATGCAGTGGCCGCCGGCGATCGGAACGTCACCCGCCTCCGGCACGTCGAGGAGATAGAGGTCGTCCTCCAGCCACGCGGTCGGGCAGTTGAGCCCCACCAGGACGGCGCCACACCGCCAGATGGCATAGCGCAGCCATCCCAGCGTGATGTGGTCGACCGCCGCCACGGCATCGGGCTTGTCCACCGTGCCGTCAGGCAGCACGATGCCATCCCGCGCCCATCGCACCATGGCCTCCGACATGAGCGTGCCGATGTCGCTGCGCGGATTGGCGGGATCCCAGCCGGCCCAGGCGGAATACAGCGCCTCGGTCATCCCGTCAGTCGGCTCGAACGGCCGCCCGGCGTAGGCAAGGCGCTGCTGGATGTGGTGCCAGGCTGCGGCTGGCACGCAGCAACCCAGCACGTCGTTGCGCAGCATCGGCCATCCACCCACGGCGGCATACCAGTTGATCGGCTCTGGCGGTTCGTCGTGGCGCATGGTCATCGCGCGGAGAAGCGGGATGTGCGGGTTGACCACAGCATCCCGCTTGCCGAGTGCGCGGGGCATGTCAGCGGCCTGCCAGCTTGGCCAACTTTGCCCGGGCCTCCTGCACTGTCATGCCAGGCACGGCAGCCAGAGCCTTGGCGCGCGGGCCAGGCGCAGCAGCAGCCGGAGCCGGAGCGGTGAGGAAGCTGGCAACGAACGCCTCGAGCACCGGAAGCACCATTACCACAGCACCGAGCGCGGTCCTGAACGGCTCCGGCACGAGCGGAATGCTGGCGGCCGTCGAGATCACCGAGTTGATCGCGTCCTCGATCTGCTGGATCAGCGGCGCCGCTGCGGTCGAGGTCAGCGACGCATTCAGCCCGGCCAGCACCGACGCGGCGGTGGACAGCCCCAAGGTGATGGCGCCTTGCGCGGCGGCGGGGATCCGGCCGGGCGCGGCTGTAATGATGGTATTGAATGCGGCGGTGAGGCCCTGGACAATGTTCTGTGCGTCCGTCACCACCTGGAGGGGAACGGTCTGCGCTGGCGTGGTGCCTGGGGTCTGGCAGGAGACTAGCAGAAGCGCTGGGCTACCCAGCAGGATAGTTCGTCGGAACATTGGTTTATGCCTTCATGCCTGGAGACGTGCGATCCGGTGGCCATTGCGGCGGTCGCCTGTCTTGGGGTTGGTAGCTCTCCGCAACCGGCGGTGCGTCCGCCGGAGCTGCGGGGTTGATCTCCATCCTCGTCGTAGTGACGACGGCGGGGGGCGCTGTAGCCAGCAGCGTTCCGAGCCTCGCCGAGACCATCTGCTTCACATGGTCATCCGTGATGTCGAGCGTCTTCAGGGTGTCCGGCAACGAACTCAGGACGTGGTTCACGCCGTAGGCCAGGGCAGCATTGTTGACGGCCACGTTGCCGAAGGCTCCCTGGTCCACCCGATCCAGCGCGTATTTGTAGGCAGCGCCTGCGCCCGCGGTTGCCGCCGTCTCGACGCGCTGGGCAAGCTCGGCGTTGTTCGCCATGTTGAAGCGCCGCAGCACGGCGATTACCAGGATCGGAATGGCCGCCGTGACAGCCGTCGAGGCCAGTCCCAGCAGCGCCTCGAGCAGCGGTCCGAAGTCGATGGCTGTCACGGCCATTATAACCCGCCTCGCCCCAGGACCAGATAAATCACGACGATTAGCAGGATGATCCCGACAATGCCGAAGCCGCCGTAGTGCGATGCGCCCCAGCCGTTCTGTGACCCGTAGTAGTACCCTCCGCCGCCGCCCAGCAGCAGCACGAGCACGACGATAATCAGGATGAGCAGCATCCGGTGATCTCCTCTCGTATCAGATCGGTCGGCGGCCGAGGAGGTGGTGGCGCTGGCCTGACACGCCCGCATTGGTCGCAGTTCTCATGGTGCGCGAACGACGCGAAGCCGCACTGGCATCGCCATATCATCGGCATGTCCGCAATCGCTTGCTCCGGCATCTCACACTCCTGCCACCGGCAGCCACGTTCCCCCACCTCTGGACACGAATAGCGTGCTCCCGATCGCGCCTGCCGTGTCGCTGTAGAGGCTACCGATCGGCTTCACCGCGACCGGCGCACCGACGCCGCTGGTCCAGTCCGGCGCTCCCGTGACGCCGACCGAGATCATCATGCCGCCTTTCAGCAGCTCATACGTCGCGCCCTGCAGCTTTAGCATCTGCTGCAAGGCGTCCACGATGCGGACGACATCGGAGATCGAGGAGGTGGCACCGAACGCGCCGCTCATCGCCGACCCGCCGGCGCAACGCGCGCTATCACCGCGCCCATCCGCTGGTGTCCCCCAAGCGTGTCACCACCTACCTGGAGCGCCACCAGCTTGTTGCGAAGGTTCATGTTGACCATCGGCGCGCTGCTGTTCACGGCAAACGGTCCATATGCCGTGCCAGGATCCTCGGCGAAGTCTCGGCCAATGACCGTCAGCTTGGTGATCGGCTCAGGATCGCCCGCCTCGCGGATGTGCTGGTGGAAGTCCGGTTCCAGCCGGTCGACGCGCATGTAGTCGCCCGCCTCGCCCAGCCAGAAGTTGCCCGACAGGAAGAACCAGACCATCGGGGCGCCGTTCGCGTTGTGGCCTTCCTCGTGCTGCATCAGCAGACCAGCGGTGTCCGCCCCGATCGGGTTGCCAACAGGCGAGTGATCCGTCCACGCCGTGCGCTGGTACTGCGACGACTGGCCCTTGTCCCAGAGGTTCTCGGCGTAGTTCCACTTCACGTAGCCGATCGGCGCCGCCGGATCGTAGATCGGCGAGGAAGGATCAATCGGGAAGTGCCACGCTACCTCGTCGTAGAGGGTGTTCAGCGCGCCGAATATCTGCTCCGTCTGGCTGTCGTCGAAGTTGTCGAACATCCACGACCATACGGTGCAGTCCAGCGGCGCGATGGCGCCACCGTCATACCGGAAGAACCCACGGTCGGACGGCCAGACCACCGAGTTGCCGACCACGACCGGCGCCCGCATGCTGATCGCTTCGCAGTTCACGCCGATGCGGTTGAAGCCGAACACAAACGGCAAGCCCTGGTAGACCATCGACCACAGACCGACATCGGTCCAGATCAGCGCACCTAGGCCAACCGCTATCCCGGCGACGATCGTCGAGCCGGAAGGAAGCTGGAAGCTGCCAGCCTGGTTGGTGGCACTCGCCACCCACGCCGTGCGATCTCCGCTATCGCTCCAGCGCACCAGGGTCGGAAACTGTTGGCCGCCAGTTTCCGCGCCAAGCGCCACCAATATCTGCGCCTGGGCAATGCCAAACACCAGGATGTTTGCTATCGGCGCATTTGGCACGATGGCGGCGGGGATGACAGCCGGCGGAGACCACGAGTAGATCGCGCCGTTCATCGGCGAGGCGATGAGGTCCTGGCCCCAGTGATCGAGCGACCACAGACGAAGGCCAAGGATCACGCTGCTGTTGGCTCCCCCCCAATCTCCCGCGCCCCAGTCACCGCCGCCCCACCCGCCGGAGGCCACGTTGACCGCCTGCCCTGACGCGATGAGATACTGGATCTGGACATTCCCGCCGTTCTCGGCGCCGGTCGTGGTGGCGCTCGCCAGGCCGGTGGCTACGAAGTCCACGCGGTTCGCATCGACCACATTGGTGACGGTGTAGGTGCCAGACAGGACGATGGTCGCCACCGTCGTGGAGACGGGCACCGTGAACGCATCGCCGAGCGCAAGCCCGTGGTTGTTAAGCGTACGTCGCACGGTCGCGGTGCCGATCGTCGTGGCGAACACCGGAACGGCGCCGCCGTGGTTCACGAGCGTCGTGGCGGGCGCGGCCGCCTGGATCGTGTAGGTGGTGCCGCTGACGATGCTCTGCACCAGGTAGAAGCCCTGGAGCACGATGCCGCCGACCGAAACAGCGTCTATGATGTTGATCCAGTCACCGGCGCCTGCCGTGGTGATCGCATCGACGACGGTGACAACCTGCGAGCCTGCCGTGGTCGAGAAGTCCATCGCGATGTTGTCGGTCGCACGCAGCGGGGTGATGTCCCCGAGGATGCCGCCGCTGGTCACGGCCAGGCGCTGCTCAGTGCCGATCGCCAGATATGGATTCCCATTAAAATCGGACCAAGCAAAAAGCGCCCGGCATGTTCCTACGTATGGCGGAGAGATGAGATACTGTACCCATCCACCAAGCTTTTCTGCGAGACCGTTGAAAAACCTTATGAGGTTCGAGTCGCTTATTCCCCCCTCATTTAAGGTGTTAGTTTTTTCAATATCTACCCCACCGCGGAGAAGGAGCTTCTTTAGAGGCATTGCCTATGCCTCCTTGTCCGCTATGATGCGGAAGCGAGGCGTCGCCTGCTTGCAACAGGACAACGCCTCTGACCACTGCCTCTGGATCAGAGAGACACGATGGCTACCAAACCACTGCCCGATGCTGACACGCTGCGCAAGCTCTTGGATTATAATCCAGAGACAGGCGTTTTGACGTGGCGGCAACGCCCGCTGTGTCGCTTCCCGAACTTGCGTGCAGCAACATCCTGGAATGCCAAGTACGCCGGCAAACCCACCGGCAACCACGACGGATATCGAGGTTATCTGTGGGTAAGGATCGAAGGCAGGAGCTATAAATCCCACCGCGTCGCTTGGCTGATCGTCACTGGCAAATGGCCAAGCGCCATGATTGACCATATAAACAATGACCCTGCCGATAACAGGTTCTGCAATCTTCGAGAGGCTTCCAGGTCGGAAAATTCTCGCAACAGAAAACTCAATACCGACAGCGTGAGCGGCTTTAAGGGTGTACGATGGCGCGCAGCCCGAAGGAGATGGGAGGCAACCATTAGAGTAGAGGGGAAACTGCATCGCCTTGGCCGATTCGACACGGCCGAGGAGGCTCACGAAGCCTACTGCAAGGCAGCGCGTGAGCTTCATGGCGAGTTCTTCAATCCTGGCCACTAGGTCAACTCCACGCCCATGCCGGTAAGCTGCGTCTCGATCTGGGTGATGTTGGTCCGAATGAAGTCAGACACGTCGGTGCGGGACTGCTGGAGCAGCGTGTCATCGAGCCCCGAGCCGGTGATAGCGTCCGCTACCTTCATCAGCGAGTCCGCTTGCGACACCGCTGCCAGTCGCGAGACCAAGTCGGCCCGACGCGCCAGCAGCACCACGGCGCTGTTGATGTCGGCCACTTTCACGGCGTGCGCGCTTCCAGCGCCTCGATGCGCGCAAGCGCCATCTGTAGAGCGCGGGTCAGATAGGCCACCTGATACTGCATCGGAAGCGTCAGCATCGCATCGGCGCGGCAGTGTAGATCGCCGTCGATCAGTTCCGGCATACCTAGGCTTTCCGCCGTCGCGACATAGCGACCGTATCCAGCCTTGACCTGATCCTGCGCAATGAACCCGGCTTCGGTCTGCGCGGTTGCTGGATCGGCGCCATAGGATGGCAGCTTTCGATATGTCACTGGGCGCGATGTTTTGACCCACCGCTCTGCCTCGGCGTCGGAGATGTCCTCAATGTCGAACTTCAGGCGAACGTCGGAGACGGCAAGGAATGAGACAGCTAACATATTGGTATTGTTGGAGATAACTCCGTAGAAAACCGTCGTGGGAGGGAAAGCGCCGGGGCCGGTGGCGCTATAGCTCCAACCGCCCGATACAATGCTGCTCTGCCCAACTGAGACCACAACGCTGCCAGTGAGCGTGCTTGTAGCCTGTAATGTGCCGGTTATCGTCGTGGCGCCCGTCACAGACATGCCACCGCTGGTGATGCTCAAGCCACTAGCGCCGGTAATATGGCCAGAGAACGTGCCCGTCGTTGCCGACAGCGGCCCAGCGAATGCCGGCGTCAGAGCATCGATGTTGCTCCCATCGCACGTATAGAACTGCGTAATACCCGGCAGCAGCGTGACCGTGCGCCCCGCCCCCGTCGTCAGAATCACGTTGTGGTTGCCAGTGGTCGAGTTGCGTGCCCAGCCGACACGCGCGACCGGAGGCACCGTCACCGCGCAGTTCGAACCGAGCGCCCCGGTAAAGTTCCACATCGCAAGCCGGCCCTGATCCGGCGCGTTGTTCGCGGTGCTCAGCGTCTGCGTCGGGCCGGACAGCGCGATCGGCGTGTTGCCCGAGGCGCCCTGCTCCGCCACCAGCCATGCGGCATCGGCGATTGGCCCCCAGGAATTGCGCACGCTGGGATCCAGAGGTTGCATCTGGGCCATGCGATAGATCGGGGTGTATGTCGTGGCCACGTCTCGTTACCCCGCTGGTGCGGCCATCGCCGCCTGTGGTGGTGGTTCGGGCGGCAAGCCCTTGCGGCGCCGCTCCTCTGCTCGTGCTGCTGTCAGAGCCTCGTGGTAGCGCGTCGTCCACGATATGGACTGCTGCGGGATGTCCCCTGCCGCGCTAAAGTTCCCCTGGTAGGCACTCACTTCGACCATTGCCGCGAACAGAACTAGGTCAGGGTAAACGGTCCCGAGATAGCTAGTCTGGTTGTCCGTTGACAGAGTTGCGGGCCGCCACGTCCCCGTCACCCGCACTGTGAACGCCAGGATCGGTGCGGGCGCTATGATGGCGTTCTGGTCATCCAGCATGGCGAAGTAAGTCGAACCGAATACCGGCGTGCCAGTCACGGACGTATCGGGCCAGATCAGGTTGACGTAATCGAGCGACGCCCGCATGGCCGGGATCCAACTCGTGCCAACGCGAATGTCCAGACGCTCGACCGTAACGGGGTTCGTGTAGGCCAGCGGAGCGCCCTGAAAGACGATTGGATTGACCACCTGCGCCGGAAGCCCGGTCAGTGACAGCAGCGACGTGCCAGGTGCAGTGCTCAGTGTCGTGTTCTGGCCGTGCGAGGCCAAGAGGTCTTGAAGGTCCCTCAGACAACGCAACTCGCCGTTCTGGATCGCCGTGGGGATGTAGGCGGTATAATCGGCGGCCGGGTTGACGGTCTGCTGCGCGAGTTCGGCGAGCGCTGCGGTTAGGTCGTCATAATTCATCTGAAATACGCGCTCAGATCAGGCGCCAGGTGCATGGGCGCGTGCTCAGTGTCCGCGTCCGCTGCCTCCTGCCATATGTCCTTCGCCAGCAGCGTGAGCCCCTGAGTGCGAGACGGCGCCCATTTCACCGACAGCGCCGCAGCCACATCGGCGCACCACGCCTCGTAGAAATTGAACCGGACATCGAGCACGCCACCGTTCTCGATCTGCGCGTCGCTCAACCGGACGAAGGCCCAGTATAGCAACGTGTAGGGTCCTGCCGCATCGGGCACCGGCCACACGTTGATGTTCATCGGGCCGGATGCGGGCGACTTCTGGAACCAATAGGAGGTGGGCGGGGACTGCTGGAGCTTCACCGGGATCATCGCGTAGTCGGTTCGCGAGATCGGCGTCATGTAGGTGTCGACCAGATCGGAGCCGACCGTGATCCTCCGGTACACGTCGAAGATGTCCATGATAGAGGCATCGACGGCGTAGATCGCCTGGCCCTGCACCATCGGCGTGGCTATCAGGCTCATCTTCCAGAGGTTGATACCCCTGTTCGCCCACCGCGACTGAGTCAGGTTCATCGTTCGCCGCGCGCTCACGATGTGCTTTGTCTCAAGCTGCGTCGCCTCGATCCCGCAGCGCTCGTAGACCTCGATCAGCAGATCGGACAGCGGAGGATTGAACTGCGCGGACCCGATAGGAGGCGTTGGCGCGCCGCTCCCCTCGATAGGGCTGTTACCGATGTTGAAGTCGCCGATGGCGCTGCTGAAGCCGCCACCACCGCCCGCTCCTCCGCCAGCTGGGGGCGCCCCGCCGGCACCAGCGGTAAACTCATCAAAGGTAGGGACGAGGACTGTCATGCCGCTCCGCCCGCCACCCGCATGCGCGACGGCTTCTCTGGAGGCTCCTTCTGTGCCTGCAACTCGGCCCGCAGTCTGTCTAGTTCCTCCTGCTGCTGGAGGATGTACGAGCGCAGCCCTGCCTCGCGCTGCGCAGCTTCCATGACCATTGCGCCCAAAGCGCGGTTGTCGTTTTCCATGCTCATGCTGATGTGCTGTCCGTCACGAGGTTGGCTGCGGCGAGAGCTGTCAGAAGGCTTGCGAGCGCCGCGTTCCCCCCCTTGGCGCCCGTTACAGTCGGCTTTGTGTCCGGCAGGGTGAACCGCTCCGTCGCGCCCACCATGTAGCGCAGCCGGTTGCCCCCAGAAGTCGTGTATTGCAGGTAGTTGCCCGGCGCAGAACTCAGATTAGGACCACCGTTGAAGTCCACGACCATGCCGGCCGCCATGTTCACCGCGATCACCGGATTGGCCGACACATAGGGCGGGATCACACCGCGAGCGTCGTAGACCGAATAAGCTTGGGTGCTGACGCCACAGAGGATGACGCTTTTCACATAGAGATGCGGCGCCGCTCCGTCGGTGCTTGGGAACAGGATGCACGCTGCATTCGTCTCGTCGGTATTGATCTGCTGGAGCGTCGTGCTGATGTGCATATTAACGCGGTTGCCGATGCCGCCCCACACCGCCGCATTGCTCGCATCGTCCAGCCCGTTGAACCGATTAGCAGTCTCGATCGCGCTGAAGCCTCTGCCGGAGCTGCTGGGAAGGCCGGTAGTATCCAAGGCAGAGACATGGATGCCTTGAGTGTTCGCTGCGCTGTTCTTGCGCGTCGTGACCGACAGACCCACCAAGCCACTCGATGCCGGGTTCACCGAGTTGTTGTCGGCGACAATGTTCATCGCCCACAGCGCGCTATCGTTGGTCGCGTTGATGATCGCGTTCAGCGTTAGCGCACTGCCGATCTGCCCTAAGCCACCCGTAGCATCTAAGATGTAATCCCAGCGATGCATATCGCACGCGGTCGCCGGGTTAGTCCTCTTTGCGTGAAACTTGATGATGCCGTTTGTATTCAGCAGCATGTTGTCAGTGATGTCGCCGCCGTTCGCCGGTCCCATCGTCAGAATAGCACCGCCGCCCGCGAACGTCGTGCCGCCGTCCATCTGCCAGCGAACGGGTTTGGTGAGGTCTTGATCTGTCCAAGTGACAGCGTGGAAGGTTCCCTCTGGCACATAGATAGTCTGGCCCTTGACCGCCGCCGAGCGCGCTGCGTTGAACGCCACGCTGTCGTCGGTCGTCCCGTCCAGAACGGCGCCGAAGTCCTTGACATTCAGCCAGTCGGCCGCCCGACCCTGCGCAGACCGCGATGTAACGGAGCCTGTAGCTGTGATATTGAGCGGCCCGGACACCGTTCCGCCAACAGCCAGAGACAACCATGGACCGCCAGACAGGATAGGATCGTTCGCGTCCAGTTTGCCGGCGTACGTCGCGTTCCACTCGCTGGCAGATGGAACGTAGCCTTTGACCCAATTCGGGGAACTGCTCAAAGCACGGCACCTCTACGGTAGGCGCCTGGACGAGCGCCGGTTAGGGGGTCAACACGCCTTCCCACCACGGCGCCGTTTGTCCATACGATCGGCCGACGCCTCGCCCTCGACGGAGCCGCCGGCCTTGAACCCGAACTTGGCCTTCACCTTGGCGCGCACCGTCGCCTTCTCTGCCGACGTGCCGTGCTGCGACACCCGCGCCTTGGCGTTCTGGGCGTGGCTCCGGTCATTCAAGGGGTAGGCCCTCCTGCCGGGGATCCCGAACACGCTGCTTGGTAGCGCGTTTCTCTGTTTTGTCGTCAAGCGGGGCACTTCCGTGTCTCCGAAGGTATTCCGCTAGCTTGTTAAGCAATTCGGCATCGTCCCTTACTAGCCCAAGCATCTTGTTGCATCGGTCGCATAGCCAGCCACGGAAAGATCCCGTCCTGTGGCAGTGGTCGAAAACAATGCTGTCACGATCGGTCGAGCATATTTCGCATACACTCGGTCTAGCTCTCCCTGCGATGGCTTCCTGTTGCGCCCTAGAACGTTCCTTGAAGGCAGCCCTTCGTCTTTTTTCGCCTTCGGGATCTTGCACGCGACGTTTACGTTTTCTCTCGGCATCACGAACCCTGATCCCGTCAGCATTGCCTGCGCTATGACGATCCTGGATCTCTTTCCATAAGTCAGGATGTTTGATCCTCCATCGCCTAGCTTCCTCAGCGCGCTTAGACTTGTTCTCTGGCCTAGCCCGCCATTCTTTGACGTACTCGTACTTACTCTTTGCCATACCCCATTATAGACGCTGCCGTCCTGTATAGGGTAGGGATTAGTCAGCCTCGCCATCAGCCTACGGCTTCTGCCTCGTTGCCCTTGCTCGGCGCATCGGTCGTGTTGTGCCCCGAGGACATCGGCGAACCGCCTGCCGACTTCATGCCGCGGATCGATCCGCCGTGCTTGCGGCCCGGCAGTGCCCCGCCGCGCGCGCGCTTGTCCATGCGCTCCTCCGACGCCGATCCTTCAACCGAACCGCCCGACTTGCGCGCCTTGGTCTTGCCGCCGCGCTTGAAGCCGTCGCCCGTCTCCTTCATGGCGGACTCGGCCGCAGGCGAGCCCTTGGCGTTGTAGAGGGTGGTGCGGCCACCAGCCGCGCGGCGCTTACGTGCCATGTAGTGCTCCTATTGAACCAATCCGGCCTGGATCGCCTCGGCGGTCACGGTGCCGGTGCCGACAGTCACGGTTATGCGCCACCCGCGCACAGGGAAGGTGAAGGTGAACGACGCATTTGCCGTGGATCCGGCCAGCGTCGTTGGCCGCACTCTGATCGTGTCGGCGGGGCCGTGATACCAGCTAAATCCCTGGGCGAAGTCATCCATCGTGTACTCAAGCGAATACGTCGCCGAGCCCGTGACCGTCGTCTCGATCTGGAGGTTGAACGGCGTCAGATGGATGTCCGCGTTCTTCCAGCCGCTCGACCCGACGCCAGTCTGCGACATGATGACCGGCAGCATTAGAAATTGCTGTCCGACTGGTCGATGTTCATGTCGTAGAACATCGTCACGACGGTATTCCCGGCAGCCGCCGATCCCACCGGTGTCACCGTCACCACCACGCTGGTGTTCGCGCCCACGTTCGCCATCGCGGCAAGCTGCGGTCCGGTGTAGGTCGGCCGAAGCCGCCCCGCCGCCGCCTTCACGTCGACGCCGGACACATACTGCGTGCCCGCCGCTGCGGTGCCGATGGAGAGTGTGTCCGAGGTCGCCGAGGTCCACGCCACGGTGGTGTCGATGGTGAAGTCGATAATCTGGCACGCGGGCGGGATTGTCATGGTCGCCGACACGGCATTCGTGGTGTTGTGGACCAGCGTCACGGTCTGGTTCAGCAGCGCGCTGCCGGAGTTTGCGGCAGTCGATCCGACCAGCACCGGGCCGCCAAAGTTTGTTCCTGGACCTGCCATCTAGGCGGTCTCCTTCCTCGACCTAGTAGCGCATCATCCCGGCACCGTATTTGACCTTGCCGCTGTCCTTCGTGGACTTCTCGGCAGTCGGCTCCGGCGCCTTGGTTTCTGCGGGGGCTTGCTTGGTGGTGGTGGTCATTGGTCGGTCTCCTTGCGGTCGCGGGTTACGAAGTCGGCGCTGTCCACCAAATACCGCGGGGATTTTTGATGCCCGACCCATAGCGCTCGAACCCGATGACGAGCAGGTTCCCCGTCGTGGGATCGACCTGCAAATCCATCTCGAATGCAGTGCGCTCGTAGAACACAAGGCCCTTGACGCTCGTGGTGATCCCCCAGGCGAAGTTGCTCGTGAGGAACTCGGAGACCGCGAATCCGCCAGGCAGCGCGCCGCTCGACAGGATCGCCGACACGTCGTTGTTCGCTGTGCCAACGCGCAGCTCGGTCTTGAACAGCCGCTCCGCCTGCCACTGAAGCGCCAGCGGCACGATGACCTTCTCGCCGCGCACCATCGCCAGCAAGCCGGCCTGATCGGGAAACTGCCTGATCTGGTTCAGCGCCGTCTCGACCGCGCTCTCGTTGAAGTCCAGATCGACGGTCGGCCGGTTGGCGTAGGTGCCGTTGTCGATCGGGTGGTCGACCGCCGCGAGCGCCTTGCCGTCACCGCCGAACTGCGGGTTGTACACCGTCGCCGAGTTCAGAAGCTGGTGGACCAGGATTTCCTTCGTCTGCGCGAAGCTCTCCATCAACCCCATGCTCTGCGGGTTGAACTGGTCCTTGTAGAGATTGTCGTCCAACGCCTCGCGGGTAATCGCGAAGCCCAGGCCAACGGACCGATGCTCGATATTCCAGACGAAGCGCTCGCCAGCGGCGTTGTCGAAGGTGGTTGCGTTCCCTTCGCCTTTGAGTTGGGCCAGGCCGGTGTAGCGAGCCTCGGCAACGCGCTCCAGCGCCATCTTGCTGGTGCCCGTCGCCATGAACTCGCGCCACCGGGTCTGGATCTGCGGATACTTGCCTTCGATGTCGGCGAGACCGGGGAGCAGAAAGTCCCGGATTTGGCTTCTGTTGATTGCCATTGCCGGGCGCTCCTATGCCTGACCTGTCCGCGTCCCAGCCGGATACGGATTGGTGTTCATCATCACTTCGAGGATCTGGTTGTCGTTCAACTCGCTGTAGTTGAACGGGGCGCCGTTGGCCGGAGCACCGACGATCCTCAGGATGCGGAACGGCAGCGTCGCCGTGTTGGCCGGCGTCGCATCCAGCGCGCATGTGCTGATAAGCGCCGGTGCCAGCGTCGGAACGCCCGAGGTGCCCGTGAAGATGTCGACGTTCAGGCCGATGCTGCTCTGCGTGATGGCAGTCCCGCGCATCTGCGCCTGGAACGTCATCAGCGGATCATTGTCCACGAAGCACTCGACCACGGTCGTGCTGGCCAGAGTCGGCGCCGTCCAGCCTGCGAACCACTCGACCCTGCCGGTCGCGGCCGACAGATACCGGCAGCCGCGGAAGATCCCGAGGATCGTCGTGTCGCCCTTGGCGAACAGCCGCACCGTGCCATCGGTGAACAGCTTGCAGGGGTCTCCGAACGCGATCTGGGTCGCGTAGTTGTACGCGATGTTGAAACTGCGCTGGGCGTAGTTGGGGGAACCACCAGCGTATTGCCGGCTGGTGGAAAAACCGCTGGGGGCAAGCGTGTTCGCTGCCATGGGTGACTCCGCTTCAAGAGCGGCAACCACACGGCGCGTGGGTAGCCTGGGGTTATTCGGGAGGGGAGAGACCGGCGCGGCCTCTCCCCCTGCTTTCGATGTGCTAAGCCCCCGGCGCGGGGGTTCCAGGCAAAGCGCGAGCGCTACATCTGGCGAGCGGCGGCGAGTATGCCGTCATTTTGGGCAGATACGCAAGTATGTTTCAACGGCTGTGGCGAAGGGCATTGCTGGGGAAGCTGATCCCTGGCGATGCGGCGGCAGCTAGACGCTCCGCCAGCAGCTTACCCAGCAGATCATGCAGCCTGGCGATCTCCCGGTCCCGGACCTGGATCGCTTGCCCAGCCAGGTCCAAAGCCGACCGCAGGCACGCAATTCGCGTCTCGTGGCTGAACGGAACCATGTTCAGCCGCAACTCCTCCTCGGTCTGCATCAATCGTCCTCCACCATCCGCTCCTGATCCGGCGCCGGTCCGATCGACTTCTTGATCCCGCGCCCCATTTGTCTGGACAGCCCGAGCCGCTGCATCTGGCTCGCCACCTGGTGCTTGGCCGCAAACCCGTCCAACTCGCGCGCCTCCTCGGTGATCTCTTTCGGCCGCTCCATCAGCATCTGGCCGCCGCGCACGATCTCCGCGCCGGCCTGGAGCCGCGTTCCGCTCAGTTCGGGGTGCCGCTCGGCAGGGACCGGCGTCCAGCCGTTGGCGTCGAGGTTCACGAGGTGCTCGATATCCTCGGACCCCATGAACGTCTTACGCTTCCACTCATAGTGCATGCCGGGCGGAATGCGGCTGGTATCGATGTCATAGCGGTTGCCGGGCGTTCTGATCTGGAGCCGCCCCGGCAAGGAACGCTGGTCGCTGCGCTGTATCGGTCGCTGGGCCATCAGGCCGTCTCCTTCCCAGTCAGATACGCCGCGATCTTGCGTGCGGCGGCTATGAAACTGTCTACGTCGCCGACGAGGTTCATGCGCAAAGCCATCTCCATCGCCTGCGCGCGCGCGTAGTCATCTTGCATCAGAGTCGTGATATGCGGCGCGGCCGGCGTTCTTTCCCATTCGGCCGCCCATTCATTCTTAGGCTCCTGATAAATAGCCATCAGTTCAACCTCCCCTGGCTTCTGAGCTGCGCCTTGAGCGCCGCGTATTTCCGATACCGCCCTGGCACCAGAACCCCATTCACCATCTGGTCTTCGATCGGCGTATCGCCCATCGTGTCGTCCGCTGCCTCGCGCTCTTCGGCCGTCAGCCGCACCTCGCCGGCCCGCGGCATCCCACCACCAGCCCGACGCGACACCGGCAACGCACCGCCGTTCACCTCTCTACGGCGCGGCGCCGGATCCTCGTCCGCCTCCGTCTGCCGCTGCTGGCGTCCACCGCCCAGCCTGGAGTCGATGTGGTCGAAGTAGGCATCGCTATCGACCGCAATGCCTTCGGCCGCTGCATCGTAGTGCGCCGCGGCCACCTTCGCCCGGAACCGCTCGCTGGTCTTGAACTCGGGATGATCCTCGATCCACTGCCGCTGCCGTGGCGAGTACTGCGCCAGGTCTACCCCACCGCTCTGCTGCCGCGGCGTCGGCGCTTGCTTCGCCTGCTCGACCGCGATCTTCAGCCATTCCTTCTTCTGCTGCACTAGCGAGATCTGGCTTTCCGCCCGGGCCAGCGCCCTGTAGACCTTGCCGGCCTCAGCGTAGTTGCCGTCCGCGTTCAGTTGCGCGATCTGCGCCTCGAGCGCGACTGCCTCTGCCTCAGTCGCAGCGAGCGTGGCATCGAGCGACTGCTCCTCTGCCACCCACCGCTGATCGGTCGCCGTAGCAGCCGAGCCCCTTGCCTCATCCCGCTCACGCTCTGCTCGTTGCGCGCGCTCCTGTTCGGCCGCGCGCGCCCGCCGCTCCTTCGCCAGCAGTTCCCGCAGATCGTCGTCCGACACCGCCTCGTGGCCGTTGCCGTTGGGCTTCGACGCCGCACCTCCTGTGCCAACGTCGTCCTCGTCGTCGATGTAGCCACTCATTGGGTTACTCCTCCGCCAGCGCGGCGGTCAGGGTTGCTTTCAGCCAGCGGGATACGTGATCCCGCAGCAGCACCGCTGGATCGATTGCGGCCAGCCGGCGGCGCGCTTCGGCTGCCATATCTGGGTTCATCCGTAGCGCGCGCTGCATCGTCGCCATCGACGGCACAACCGCGTTCTCCCGGAGCCCGCTATCTCTCGCGCACGTCGCGAGCAGTTCATCGAGGGTGGGCGTTCCCGTCACATCACCACGTCCGGCTGCTTGAGGATCAGCTTCACGTCCACGTCCTCGACCACACGGCAGCGGCGCGGGCCAAGCTCGAACGCCCATGTGTCTCCTACGTTCACCGCGACCCAGTCGCCGACCTTCGGCGTGACCGCTCCCCAACGGTGCGTGGCGTCCTCGGTGAACGCCATTTCGCCCATCGCCAGGATCAGACCGCACTTGCCTTGGAAGGTGTCTTCCTTCCGCATGCCCTGGTTCTCTGGGAGAAGGATCCCGCTCCTGGTCCGCACTGGGCGGATGTAGACCGCCAGCAGCACCTCGGTGCCAAGCGGCTGCACGTCGGCCAGATACGGGCCGATCTCCTCCATGATCTCCTGCTTCGGGTCGACCGTGTGAAGCATCGCAACAGCGGTTGCCATTCAGCCCTCTACCTTTGTGAGTTCCCGCGCCTCGGCGATCACCCAGCGCAGCGCTGCCAGGTATCCCATCGCGCCCCGGTAATCCTCGAGCGTCGCACACTTGTTCTCGACTACGATGCGCGCCCGTTCGTCGTAGTGCTCCACAATCCGCGGCCCCAGGCGCACCCAGAGCCGAGGGTCGTGGTAGGTCGGTCGGCCATCGTCAGGCAGGAGGGTCAACGCTTCTTCCCGCCATACGCCTTGATCTTCTCCAGCCGTCCCTCGCCGCCACCCGCACCATCGTCGAGCGGATAGCCCTTCAGCGCGCCGCCCCGCTTCATCCCAGGCGGTCGCATTCCGGGAGGCATGCCGCCGGCTAGGCCGGGGGGAGGTCCACCCGGCGGCATCCCCGCACCAGGAGGCAGAGGACCACCTGGCATCGGACGCGCCAGCCCAGGCGGCCCACCCATCGGCGGACCTCCGGCCGGCACAGGCACTGGAACCGGAACACGCTGCGGCGGCTGCGCACCACCCTGCGGCGCCACGATCACGTTGACATGCGTCCCTTTGTGTTTCACGTGCCCGCCGCGCGCTCTCGCCTGCGGTGGTGCCGCTGCGTTGGCGCGCGAGACGCCGAACGCCGCCAGCCTCTCGCCCGTGCCCGGGATCATACCGCCGCCCGCATAGCCACAGCGCTTCATCAGCGCCGACGCCTTTGCCGCGTGTCCAGACTTCGCCATGTCAGTCTCCCTTGATGATCGGCATCGTCCACGCCTTCACCCGAACGCGCGGCTTCCGTCGCATGAACCCGATAGGTCGTTGTATGTCGGGATATGTCTCAGCGCCGGCTTCTGCCGCGTAGCAATCGCCGCGATGCTGCGTCGGCTCGCTCTCCCACTCGTAGAACGGCAGATCGTCGGCCACCCACATGCGCGGCATCACGGCACCTCGTCGAACTGCCGCAGCATCTCTGCCCCGTGTCGCGTCAGCCGCGCCGCCAGCTTGTGCCCCGGCAACTCCGAGGCGTCCGCCGGGTAGGTGCGCGTGCCGTCCGGCCAGTTCACCCAGGCGCCTTCCCAGTACTCGCCGACCTCGATCATGTCGCTTTGCCGCAGCAAGTTGTGCCGGTCGTTCTTCGGATCCAGCACCACCATCGCCGGGCGCAGGTCGCCGCGCTTCTGCACCTTGAACAGCGCATCGAGGTCGACCGCCGGATCGATCACTGCCGGGACCACCGGTGGAGTTGGCACAGGCTCGGTCCTGGTCTGCTGGAGTGCTTGCGCATCCGTCTGCTGCCCGATCGGGCCGCCAAGCGGTGGATTGAGCGGAACCTTCGGACCCTGGAGACCAGCGCGCCGTTGCGCCTCCGCAGCCGCCGCAATCTTTTCGTCGAGCAGCGCCCGGTCCTTCGCCGCCTGATCGTCGCTCCTCGGTGCTGCCGATTTGCCGCCCAGCAGATCAACCGTCCGCTGACTGTCCTTCTGCGTCTGCTCTGCCGATGACAGCGCTGCGTCCTTCGGTGCCTTGTCGCTCATCTCAGTTGGTTCCCTTCACCCAATCCGTGAACCGCTGCCACGGAGTGCGATGCTGCCACGCCACCTCGCGCTCGTTGGCAAGCCGCTCGATCTCGGCCTGCACCGCCGCCGCCTCAATCACCTCTGCCTCCGCTATCTCCCGGCGCTTCTGGATCGCTCGCAGTGCCGCTTCCTTGTTGCTCCTGCGTAGCAGAGTTGCGGCACGCTCCTTCGCCGTCGTGCGTGACATCACTTCTTTCCTTTCGCCGCCGGCCGCGGAGCCGGCTTGTTCGCCACCTTCCGCTTGATCTCCAGCTCCTTCAGCCCGCGCTCGTGCTCCGCAGCGGTGGCCGCCACATCCAGCCCGTGCCCAGCCGCAGCGATCCGGTGCCCGGTCATCGTCTGCTCGTGCTGGTGCTGCATCTCCTCCGTCGCCCGCTCGTGCTCCGCAGCCGCTCGAACCTGCTCGACGTTCAGCCGCTCGTGCTCAACCGCCAGCCGCTCGTTCTGTATCCGCTCCTCGCTCGCCCGGTCCTCTGCCTTGATCTGCGCCTCAATCTGCATCTCCGCGCCCTGGTGCTGCGCCGTCAGCGCCTCGTTCGCTGCCTTGCGCTGCTGGTCGACGCTATCGTTCTGCGCCTTCGCCACCTTGGCCTGCGCCTCGATCATCCGCGCCTGCCCGATCAGCGGATCAGGCGGTGCCGCCCCACCAGGCGCCGGCTGCGGTACGGGCTGGTGCAGGAATTGGTCGGCATCGTTCACCCCGATGCTTTTCCAAGCCCGGTCATGCACCGCCACGCGGTCGTAGATGTCCTGGTTCTGCCCTGCCACCGTCACCATCGCCGTCGCCAGCATGATGCGGTGCATCTGGCTCGGCACGTTCGGATCGGACGCCGGTACCAGATCAATGTCGGTGAACTCCGCCGCTGCCTGCCACTGACGCGCCGGGCTCTTGTTCAGCCGCCACAGCGCCTCTGGGTTCTCCGCGAAGCACTCTTTCAGCAACTGCAGCTCTCGCGCCTGCGAACGATACAGCCGCTTGTGGACCGAACTCTCGATGTGCGTCGCCTGCTCTATCATCGCGAGGATGGTGCCGACCGGGATGTCCGTTCTCCCCTCGCCCATCGGCGCATCTGCCGCGCTCGAAAGCTGGCCAGACTCCTTGGCAATCATGTCGGCAAACTGGATGAACGTCGGGCTCGCGTCCTTGTACGGCAGCGCCATCATCGCCTTGCGGATGTCGTCAACCCCCGCCGCGTCGATGTCCGGCCACTCGCCCGGCATCGGCTTGATCTCGTTGGTCGACATGCGGGTGCCCTTGAGCTTCACCCCCGCCGGCGCGTTCGCATACATCCCCGCCGTGACCAGGATGCGCCAGATCGCCCGCAGCGCCTTGGTCTGGTTCCCCAGCAGATGCAGATGCCCGAGGCACAGGAAGCCCAGCGCCGGGATCATCCCGTAGTGGACGAACTGCTGCTTGCGTTCGAACTCCTCGTCGCCGAACTTCCACCGCCGCCGGATGTCCAGCACCTGGCGCGTGTCCCGCTCCAGCGTCACCGCATAGGAGACCGGCAGATCACTGTCCGCGTGCGGGTCGCTTATGCCATAATCCGCCAGGACCTGATCGCAGGTCGTCTCGTAGATGCAGTAGGGAATGTCCTGCGGGCGCAACCCGAACGGCCGCACGCCGCTGACATCGTCCTTCGCCCGCTGGTCTGCCGACTGCGACGGCTGCGGCATCGACAGCGGCACATCCCGCCAGTGCCCGAACTTCTGCATCCGGCGAACCTGCGGCCGCGCCATCTCGGCCCGGTGCGTAATCCGCGTCGCCGTGTCCAGGTCGGTCGCATCCTCCGACACGATCAGGTCCATCATGTCGATGGCCTCGGACACTGGCCTCCTGCGCAACGGATGCTCGTAGACCTTCTTGAACAGATTGCCGCCGAACATCAGACCGAACAGCCCACGGTCCATGTCCGGGTAGTACTCGGTCGCGACCGTGGTCAAATAATAATTCATGTCGCGCTCGAGGGCCTGCGCAAGCTCATCCTGCTCTGCGTCGTCACCCTCATGCGTCTTGACCTTGCACGGCCCGCCGCTTGGCAGCAGCTCGGCAGACGCCGCCGACTGGGCCTTGACCACCGCGCCCAGCAGCATCGGATGCCCGATGCGCGACGCCGGCCCCTCGGTCTTGTCCACGTCATCGATCGTCAGACCGAGCAACCGCAGCCCCTCGGTGTAATTCTCGATGAACAGCTTCCGGCTACCCTCATCCGCCCGGATGCCGTCAAGGATGTCCTGTGCCAGCCCGGGCAGGTCACCATCGGTATTCAGCGCCAGGTTGTCGCCGAACGTCGATGGCGGCTCGGTGTTCTTGCCGCGATGCACAGCGGGTGCCGCGAGCGTCACGCTGCCGTCGTCGCCAATCTCTACCGACAGCACGCCGTTCATCGGCGCATCGGCCACCGGATCTGCGCCGAAGCCCTGCCGTGGGTTCGCGCTGTAGTTCTGCTCGCGGGTGTAGCCGTCAGGCATCGGTGCGGGTTCTCCACACACCCAGGCCGGCGCGGCGGGATGGCAAGCTGCGGTTGTAATATTCTTTCGTCACGGGGGCAAGGAATTGCGTCATGCTAGGCCGTATTCCTCGGCCACCGACCGCTTCCTGCCATGGAACCACAGCGCCGCGTCCTGCTCCGCCTCGACCTCGCTCGCCAACTGCGCCAGCCCGGTGCGCCGCATGTACATCAGCGCCTGCGTCGCCGTGTCGAACAGGTCGTCATGTCTCGCGCGCGGGAATTGGGCGACGTTGTCGATCATCAGGTCGGCCCATTTGGTCTTGGGCGCGTAGACCAGCCCGCCCGTGAACAACGGCACCACCGCATGCGCTCGCGCCGTCTTGTCCCCCTTGGGATCGATGGCGATGAGCTGAAACTCCTCCTCGCGGGTCAGGCGACGCAACTCCTGCACCACTGAGATGCCGGACGCCTTGCCCTCGACCAGCACCGCATCGGCTTCCCGCCCCTTGCGCCGCGCGGTCTCCTTGATGCGCTCGACCAGGTCATGCAGTTCGAGGCGCTCCTGCCAAGCGTGCAGCAGCATGATGCGCGGCCTGTTGCGCCACTCGAACACGCCCCAGACCGAGCACGCCGACCAGTCGTTCTGCTGCTTGTCTGTGTAGGCGGTGTCGACCGAGACGCAGATCCACTCGAAGTCGGGCAGGCGCGTGCGGGACCGCATCACGCCGTCGACCTCGACCTCGCGGACCCAACTGTCCTCCTCATCCTCCGGCGGCCAGACACACCACCAGTCACGTTTGATGATGCCGCCACCGCGTGGCTCCGGCCGCTGCTGGATCTGTGCGGAGAACGCGAACACCCCGAGCGCCTCGTCGACCGCGCGCTCGCTCGGCTTGTAGCGCGCCGGCCAGAAGTTCTCGCCGTCCTCGGTGCGCGGATCCTGCCAGAACAGATGGCCGTTGACGTAGGTGGTGTTGCGACGGTCGGACTCGAACCACGCCGGGATGCACAGATGCACAAGCTCGCGGCCATAGCGGTCCAGCCAGTAGCCGGACAGGTCGCCCTCGGCCTGCCGCTGCATAATCATCACCTCGGCGCCGTGCTCCGGGGAGTTGCCGCGCGTTGACCACACCTCGCGGTAGGCGCGGATCACGCCATCCCGCACCAGGTCGGACTCGACCTCATCGGTCTTGTGCGGATCGTCCAGGATGCGGATCACGCCGCCCTTGCCCAGCGACTCCGGTATGCCGGTGTTGATGCGGGAGCCGCCGGCCGTGGTGTCGTATCGCTCCGCATTGTCTCGGTCGTCGGCGATCTGATACCGCTCGCCCCATCTGTCTTGATACCACTCTGTGCCGATGAGACGCCGGGCGGTCACACCATCCTCTTGCGCCTTGCGCGCGCCGTAGCTGCCGCACAGAAACCGCACGCCAGGCCCACGTAGCGGACGGTCGGCGTCTGGCTGCAGCGCCCAGGTCCACGTTGGCCACGCTATGGCAATGGCGCTGGTCTTAGCCGATCGCGGCCGGATGTTGATGAGCAGCTTGCGGATGTCGCCGCGCGTGACCGCCTCGAGGTGCTCGCAGATGGCTTGTAGGTGCCAGCCACCGCAGAACGGCGCCGGGTCGAACCATGGCCATGCGCGCTGCAGGAAGGTGTAGAGGCTGGCCTCGCACGCCAGCGCATCTTGCACGCGCAACTCCCGCTCGATCTCCGACAGGACGAATTGCGCGCTACCGCTGGACAGCAGATCGTCTAGGAAGGCGAGCGCCTCGCTCATCGCCTGTACGGGTCCCCCTCCATTATGTCTTTTACGATGCGCGCCATAACCGACAGGTCGAAATCGTTGCGGCAGGTATTCGCCATAGCGAAGCACAAGGCGAATAAGACATCAGCGTTCCGCTCGCCGGTAAGCAGGTCGCACAGGCTTTCAATGAGAGTAGCAGACAGGTCGAGGTCTGTATCATCCTGGACCGCCAGCCGTGCGGCCTCGATGCGAGCAACGTGCTGGATGTCGACTGGATCGCTCATCGCGTTCTCGCGCATAGCAGCAGAACCACCGCCCAGATCAGCACGACGGACGCGATGCAGCCGAAGAAGATCACCGCGCTGCCCTCGCCTGCGACACTTCTAGCGCGTTGACCCGGCTCTCCAGCGTCTGAATGCGCGTGTCGAGTTGGTTGCCCTGGTAGAGCGCCGCAGCGCCGCAGCCTTGGAGTAGCAATAGGAGTAGGAGCGCTCTCATGCCGTCCCCCTCGCAGTCGGGTGGATGCGCTTCACGTCGGGGAACGCCAGATCCCGCAACGCCTGCTCGATGCGGTCGCCGACATACGCGTCAGCACCGCATGCCGCGCACAGCACGCCAGTGATCGCCGCTGACTGACCATCCTCGCCGATGCAGGCAACGATATTGCCGCCGGGGGCAAGCAGCGGACCGCCGCATGCGAAACACAGCGGACTATTGCTGCGATCATGGCGTCCCACGACATCGCGGATCGTCGCCACCACGGCATCGAGCAGTTGCACCATGCGCGCGTTGGCTTCGCCGTAGTAGTGAGCGGCAATAAGTTGCAGGATGCCCTCTGGAGGAACGACGTAGATCGCAATCGTCCCAGCCATGGCACGGAGGTGCGCCTCTTGCTGCTTCGTTGTCATCAGTGGGCGCGTCTTGGCCATCAGTTCACACGATCCCCAGCGCACGCTTGAGCAAAGTTGCGAGCGATGTGAGTTCGTCTGGCGTGAGTGCCGCAAGCGATACGCGCTGATTGCGATCGTCGCCGCTGTGATCGCGCGGTTTGCCGACGCCACGGTTGAGCACAGCCTCGGTGGCCATGAGGCGCACCCGGCTATCATCGTCGTGCATCAGTTGGACTTGGATAAGCGCAGCCTCTGGCGAGTTCGCAGCGCAGATCCGGCGCGCCTCGTGGTAAGCGGATAGATCGACCGGCCCGTTTGGATTGCCGGACTGACCAGGCTGATACGGGATTAGGCGGCCGTGCCCATGGGATGGAATGTGGACGGCTCTGCCATCCTCTCTGTCATCAGAGCGCGGTTTCCTCAGCGCGGCCGACTTAGCCACTGGCGGTTTCCTCCACGATTGCGGGCACTGGAAGCCAGAGCATTTGGAGGCTGGCGATATCCTTCCAGCACTGCTCTAGGCTGCCGTTGTTCCAGCGTAGTTGCGGGGTTAGGCGGAACATGACGCCGTCGACTAGGCGCGTTTGGACGCCGTCACGGTGGGTGACGATGTTGGTCATGCATTACCTCTCATTAGGACTTGACACCCTAGGACATGTTGCGGTATGGTTGCGTCGTTAACAGGAGACGACAGATGGCCAAGACAACTTTCCAATATCGCGACCACGACATCATTCAGATACTGAAGATCAGCCGCTCGCCGCGCTTCGCAAACACCTTGGGATACACGGTCTATCGCTCTGGCGTTGCGGTTCACTTCCCCAACAGCATGCTTGAGGCAGTCCGTTGGATCGACAAAGCAGCTTGGAACAACACGGGGGCTTAGGCCCCCGCCTCCACCACCCTCACCAGGAGACGACGATGACCGAGGAACAGATTGAGCGCCGGGTTGAGCGGATGGTTGACCAGCTTGACCGGGAATACCTGTCGTCTGGCATGACGGCTGACCACTACCAGCAGCGCATGAAGCAGATCGACGACTGGGCTTGGATGCAGAACTACGAGCGCCGGTTGAGCGCATAGAGGGAGAACGAAGATGGCAAGCAACGAATTTGCAGGCAGCCTGTATCGCAACCAAGAAGCCATGGTGGACGCGATTGCGTATGCGTGGCTCGGGAGCGGCGGGATTTGCGGGGATGCAGAGCGGAAAATCCTGACTGAGATGACCGACGAACAGCTTGCGGCCGAGTGCATCCAGGGTTGGGAGTTGGATCAGCGGTCGGGCGAGAAGGAATGGGAAGACCCGGCGGACGAGGACAGCGCCGAGGTTGAGTGCGCTGACAGCCACATGGAGGAGCAGGGTTACGACCGGGAGGATTTGGTCATTGCGTTCGCCAAGCTGCGGGAGAAGCTGCTTGCGGTGACTGTCGAGCAGTATGCGCCTGACGGGCATGAGCCTCCTGCCAGCGACCTGTTCCGCGCTGATTGTGCGACGGTCGAGGAAGCCCGCGCTGTAATCCGGCAACGGATAGGGGTGCATTTCGATAGCCCGGACTGCCGCTGGTACTGCCCCGAGGATGGGGTGATCGAGGCTTACAACGAGAACGGCCACGCCGGGTGCGGCGGCTACGTCATTCGCGGGGAGGGCTGACCGATGAGAGCCAAACACCGAGTTATCGAACGCTTCCCAGACGCGCGCCTCGTGGCGATTGATTACTGGGAGGATGGTTCTCCGCGCTACCAGCGCGTAGTCACGGGTGGGGAATGGGACACGACAATTCTGGACGTTCACGACTGGGATGGTCAGCAGGGCGCGACTGCCGCATGGCGCAGCGCACATTCCTGGTGCAAGAGACACCCGGCATGACCGCGCCCGAGTTCCGTGCTGCGTTGGGCCGCGTTGGTGAGAGCCAGCGCGGTTTTGCGCGTTTGGTTGGCGTGGACGAGCGCACGGTGCGGCGGTGGGTTGCTGGCGCGGCGGAGGTGCCGCTGTGGGTGCCGCTGCTGCTCGGGCTGATGGAGCGTTCATCCGACCCTTCCCGCGCCGGGGCCGTGGGCGTCTAGCCTGTAGGCGTCGGCCCAGTCCGGATTGCGGGCGGCGTCCTCGGCTGCCTCGCGGGTGGGATACGACCAGCCGTCCAGGGTGCCATCCTCGGTAACGACGATCCACCGGCCATGCCGTTCGGCTACATGCCTCGTGCCGGGGCTGTGAGCGTCGCTGGCGGCGTCTAGCGTCTGCCCGCTATCCGATAACCTGGGAGCGCCCTGGCCGCCCTGTAGCGCGCTCTGAGGGGCGGCGTGGGCCTCGGCGTCGATGGCGTGGCGTGCGTCGATGATCGGCTGCCTGAGTGCGTCCGGCAGGTCGAACACCGCCAGCAGCGCATCGGCGACGAGGAGGAGCAGCAGGCGCTCGGCTTCGGTCATCTCCGCGCTCCGTTGCGAGCATCGCGTAGGTTCGAGAGCCAGTCAGCCTCGTGCCAGGTTTCGACGCCATCGACGCGCCGCTTGATGTCGAGCGTGTTGCGCGGGTGCAGTTCGTCCAGCAGGTCGCGACCATCGACGTGCGAGAACGTGGCCAACGCCATGGCGTCGAAGCGGCGCACCTTCTCCTCGGGCGATAGGTCGAGGAACTCGGCTTCGGTCACGGTGCGGCTCCTGCGTCGGGGTGGGTCGCGTCAATTCCTGCGTCAATTCCTGCGTCAATTCCGGGCGTTGTGCCTGCCATGTTGGGGGGCAGCGGGGATGGCTGCGTCAATTTTACAGGGCCTTTAGGCCCTGAATTGACGCACCCCGCCCCCCGGCGGCCCAACGCTGCGTCAATTATGCTGCAATTATGCGTCAATTCTCGGGTCATTGATGCGGTCTCTTTCCGTCGTTGACGCGGACGCCAGTGCGGGCATTGCGGTGCTCATCCTTGAACGCCTCGCGGTAGAGCAGCCCGGACTTAAGCCACTCTCCGATCATGTGACTTGCCTGCTTCTCGCCCATGCCGAGGTCAACCAGGACCTGGCCGGCCCACCTCGAGTTGTCGCGGCCGGCGCGTGTCGGAGAGTAGAGCCAGCCAGCGGGCGGCGTAGCGATAATGTCGAGGGCTTCGTTCAGTTGTACGCCGGTCAGCTTCACGTCCACGACGGGGGGAGACCAGACTGCAACGGCTGCTACGTTGTCGCCGTTTGGGTAGAGACCTTTGCCGTTTCCCAGGGCTTGCTGGGCCAGCCTGAACCAGCGCGCCTTCCCGGCGGGGGCCATGTTGCGCTTGGCATCGTCCAGCCTGACGTACTGCCAGCGGTCCTCCTCAGAGACGCCGAACAGATCGCCGTCTTCCTTCGTCATGGGGGAAAGCAGGAGGCCGACACGCGAGCTGTCGGTCAGGGCCTTGGCGCCGCGGGCGGCGTCAATGCCTGACGCCTCCCCCTTGCGGACGTGATGGACCAGTAGGATCGCAGCATCGGTGGCGCGGGCCACCCGGCGCCATGCCGCGGCGGCTTTGACCATCTGGGGGTTGTTGTTCTCCTCGAGCGAGTGGCTTTCGGCGAACGGGTCGCAGATGATCAGGCCGATGTTGTTCGCCTTAACCTGCTCGATCATGGCGGCTTCGTCGGGGTGGATGATTGTGTATCCGTCATCACCGACTGCCGCCATGGTTAGGCCGCGGCCTTCGCTGTCGTCCAGGAACAGGTGCCCGTCGAGGTCGGGGCGGGCGATGTGGTGCTGAATCATCAAGGCGGCTAGGCGACGCTCCAGCTCGTCCATCGGGTCTTCAAGGTTGATGATCGCGGCGTTGACGCGCTCGAATATCTTCTCGCCGAGGATGTCGCGGCCCGAGGCGCACGCCACACCGACGCCCATGGCATAGGACGACTTGCCGGTTCCGCCGGGTGCTACCAGGACGGTCACGAAGCCTCGCACGAGTTGGGTGCCATAGAGCCAGCGCCTGGGGTTGATATTGCACGGGTCTGGCAGTCGTGCAGGGTGAAGGACCAAGGGAGGCCGTTCCTTGGCCTCGGCTCCACCAACGACACGAAGCTCGGGCTTGGATGCGCCGGCCGCGTATGCGTTCCAGATGGGTTCATGGTCCATAGCGCCGCTTCCTTGGCGCATCTGGCAGTGCATCCCACACCGTCGCTGCGGCGTGATCGTTAACCTCCCCTTCGGTCAGGTGAAACCCTGTTGCGCCGTTAACCCCATGGGCTTCGGCGAGTATGGCGTTCTTCGGCGCCTGCCGGGCAATCAACGGCTTGATCGTATCGGCGAGCTGGCGGCGTACGTCGTCGCCGATCTTCCGGCGCCATCGGACGTGGTTGCGCAGCGTCTGCCATGCGGCCTCGAGTAGCGCGTCAGGATCAGGCAGCTTGGCGGCCTCGATTGCCAGCGCGGCGTAGGCTTGGCTGCCGGTCATGTGCCCTCGCATTACGGGCTTCGCCATGGAGCCAGCCAGGGCATGTACTGCGTCGTGGTCAGGGTCTGGCACCAGCGCGCGCAGTTTGGGCGGCAGGCTGTCGCGAGCTGCCCGGCGCTCGGTGATGGTGAGTTTGGTCACTGCCCACCACCTCGAGGTGACGGCAGGGTGGCGGGCAAGTAGGCCGATTGCCATGGGCGTACTCCGGGCTTGCGGCCTGGAGGCAGTTTCGCTAGAACATGGGGATCGACTTCCTGTTCCAGCGCCCCTGTCCGGGCCGCGAATGAGACACAAGCCCCCACGTGGTTCCCGCCACTGGGGGCTTCCTCGTTTGTGCCACGTAATGCGCTGAGTCGGAAGGGCATCATGGCAGCCACTCCCGCTTGATGTCCGTCCACACGCGGTCGCAGCCATCGAGGCGCACTTCTGCATCACAGCCAGGGCCGTGGATGGCGGCGCGGATGGAAAACTCATTACGGGCGCTTTCTGCTACAGCGTGCCTAGCCCAGCGCTCAGCGGCGACAAACGTGGGGAAGCAGCGGGAAGCGGTATCCGTCGAGACGCGCCACGGGTGCTTCACGCCGCCCTCCCTTGCGCCGAATCCGTTGCGTCGCGTGCGGTCAGACCGGTTTGCAACCGGGAGGACCAGGGCGTGCGCGATCCGATCGACAAAATGCAGCCGTGGACCATCAAGTCTATGTCCACCGAGGCGCGTGACATGGCCGTCATAGCGGCGCGACGCGAGGGGCTGACGGTCGGCCAGTGGCTCGAGCGGGTGATCCGCGAGGCGGCGTCCGACCCGGTTGCAAACAAGTCTGCCCGGTATAACGCTTTCACGGAAAGCGTGAAAGACGCCCCGGACGTGGTGCGCCTAGCCCCTTTGGTGGAGCAAATGCCCAGGTGGCTGCGGGCGGCGCTATGGCGGCGGGTGGCGGGCGAGCTCGGCGTCCAGGCGCCGGCCGGGCGGACGCGGAAGGCGCTGGAGGGGCCTGACGCGCGATAACCCCGCTTATCGCGCCTGGTGGAATTGTGCCGGGTCACGCCGCCACCCGCAGCGCGCGGCCGATGTTGGCGACCATCCGCGCAAAGCCTGGGTCGGCCTCGATCCTCGCCTCCACCGCCTGGCAGCCGTGCAGCACCGTGGTGTGGTCGCGTCCGAACTGCGCCCCTAGGGAGGGGTAGGAGGCGCCCGTCTCGGCGCGTGCGAGCCACATGGCGATCTGTCGGGGGATGGCCGCCACCGGCCGCCGGTCGTGTGCGAGCAGCTCGGCGCGGGTGGTGCCGAACCAGCCGGCAACGTGGTGCTGGATGGCGCGGACCGCGGCGATCTGGGGCGGGGTGAGGAACGCCGTCATACCGCCGTCTCCGCTGGCGCCGTCTCGTGGAACTCGATATCCCGCGCCCCTGCCCTAGCCTCGCACCACCACTTACCGGCAAATTCCTCGCAGAAGCCCGCCCACCTTCCGCCATCTCGCAGCGTCAGAAGCCCGTTGCCTACCAGATGGGGGCCATCCCATAGGCCGACCGTCATCTCAGTGTCGGTGAGCCTCTGGGTCCTAACGCGCATCGTGGAGACCGGGTGGCCGGTCAGCGCGCCCTCGGCAGTGCCGGGGCCGATGCTGCGCATGGTGGCGCGGGGGAGGGTCATGCCACACCTGCCAGCATGTCCATCTGCTCAGCCTTTGGTGGCTTGCTCGAGCGCAGCAGATCGCTCTGGCGCTGGGCCGTCTCGATGCGGCGGCACATCAGGTCGAAATACGGCTCATGAATTTCGATGCCCACGAAACGGCGCCCGAGGCGAGCGCACGCAACGCCGGTTGTGCCAGAGCCGGCGAAGGGATCGAGGACCAGATCATCGGGCTGCGATGCCCGCTCTACCGCCCACAACATCGCCTGGATAGGCTTGGCGCAAGGATGAGCAACATCGTTGCTGTCGTTGCCATACAGGCCATAGCGCCCGTTGGGGCGCGTGCAGCCATAGGGATCGCTGCCATAGAAAGCGCAGTGCATGAAGCACTGAAAACCCCAGGAACCGAGACCAGTGCCGGCCGGGGAGTAGATGCCTCCCAAGGCCTTGAACGGGGGCAAGCGATAGACCGACTTATCGGCCATGAAGACGGCGCCGCACTTGGCCGATGCCAAGGCCTGGGCCAGCGTCGGTAGGATTACGGCGTCGAAGTTCTCCGGCGTGTCGTCGTATGCGGCATAGGTGACGCTGCTTTTGATCGTCTTGCCTCGGTTGGTGGAATGCCAGAGCTTCCCCGTAAGGCCTACGCCGTAGGGCGGATCGGTGATGCAGCTATCCACGGGCCCTAGCGTCGGGAGAACCTCGCGCGCATCCCCGAGATACAGCGTCGCATCGCCTATGTGCTCTACGCGGCTCATACCAGAACCCCGGCCGAGCGTGCCCGCTGTATCTGCTGTGGCGTCGGCCTGGAAGCGCGCGGCTTCCCGCCGGCCGCGCGCTTGCGTATTGGCTTCAGCCCCTCGTTCTGCGCGGCGATGCTGGCACGGATGCCGGAGACCGTGGCGCGGAGGGGGACGCGGTGTATCAAGAGCGCGGCCTCGGCGTCCTCTACCGATCGGACTAGGTAGCAGTAGTGGCCGGTTCGTTCGATGCAGTGAGCTACATGGTCCTGTTCAGCGGACTGCCGCCCAACTACCGTCTTCACTTCGAAGAAGATCACAGGGCACCCGTGGACCAGGATCATGTGATCCGGCGTGCCCCTCTGGCCTCCACGCGCCTTGAGCCGCTGTGCGACCGCGAGAGACGCCTTGCCGGCGCTGTCGATGGCGCAGTGCCACGAGCCTTCCGGCAGCGCGCGGTTGAGGTACACCGCGATGGTCGCGTGTATCTGCTGCTCGCTGGCAGCGGCGCGGGTCATGCTGCCAACTCCATCGCGTCACTGTCCGTCACTTGTTCCAGGCTCACGAGCAGGGCCTGCCCGGCTTCCGTTATGCAGTATCCGCTCCCAGCAAATTCTCCGTCGTCATTGCAAAGCCCGCGATGGAACTCGGCCAGCCCCTTACGGGCGAGGTGCCTGATGATCCGTCTAGCCTCGTTGCGCGGCAGACCAGCCTCTCCGCATAGCGGGTCAAAGCCCACGCACATCGCGCCGCGAGGCGCGGTGAGCCAAGCCAAAGCACGGAGGCAGTTTCGATGCTTTGGAAGCATGGCAGCGGCGCGGGTCATGCCACCCTCCGGTGATGGTCCTGACGAAAGTCGTCCAGCGCTGCGGAGGAGCAGGCCAAGTACTTCTTGCGCAGCCGGCTGCTTCGCACATAGCCGCTCTG
>Ga0068871_100000042_pt1 | contig 67951 bp, 57 predicted proteins | sample KBSMisM72_FD_72750 | JGI IMG/M metagenome (GOLD analysis project Ga0068871, IMG submission 72750) | Miscanthus rhizosphere microbial communities from Kellogg Biological Station, Michigan, USA - KBS Miscanthus M7-2 | ecosystem: Host-associated > Plants > Roots > Rhizosphere > Soil ...
TTTGAGCGCGTGATGCAGCGGCTTTACGACCGCAACAATAAACCGCAGCACGTGGTGTACAAGTACAATTACACCATGGAGGAAAGTCGCGAATATTTGCTGAATACGGTGAAGCTGGAAAAGAACATGTCTTTTGAAAAATTATTCGACATATGCACAGATCGCATTCATGCCATATTCCTTTTTTTATCTCTGCTGGAATTGATTCAGCAAAAATGGATGGGAATCCTGGTGGGTGAAGGCAGAAATAATTTTATTGTGGAGTATAATGAGGGGAGGGTGGAGGATGAGGTTGTGGAGCTTTGATCGTTGATCGTTTTCCGTTGTTCGTTAGAAAACAAAAAATCGCTCAACGAACAATGGCCATCGATAAAAAAACCGGGCATCGCCCGGTTTTTTTTTATCTCCTGTGCTGCGCATCGTGCTTCTGACGATAAATGGCGCGGCTGGTTCTGTTCTCTTCCCTTTTCAAATGTTTTCTTTCCTTGCTGGTGACGACACCATCACTCTTGGCTTCTTTCTTGTCGGCCTGGATATTTGCCTCACGCGTTTCAAGTTTTGCGGTTTCAGGGGCAGTTAGCTGGCCGTCTTTAACACCATCGGCTATTCTTTCCTGTTGGTTGACCTGGCGTTTGGTCACGACCGGTGTTTTGGTCTGTGAATTGGCATTAATTGCAAGGCCTAAAAAGGCGATTCCCAGTGCAGTTGCAAAGATTTTCTTGTTCATAATAGTTTCATTTAAGTAGGGATTTAAAAAATCAACGGATATAAGACTTTTCGCCTTTGGCAAGGTTTAATGCCAACAGCACGTCTCCCAGGATTTTTTTTAATCTACTCTAATATCCATAAAATCAATGGCTTATGCGATGTGTTGATCAGTCCATGGAGCTTGATCAGAAAATTTGGGGATACCATCGGGCAGCCCAGGCTCTGGCAAATAGGCGAAGGATCTGTTTCATGATTGGGTACGCAACGGTGGCTATGCAAGACCAGGTTCCGATCCATGGCGTTGCTATTGCTCCTATCCAACCCCGTTAGTTTAAAGGCAAGGCCGAATTTACCCTGGTAGGAGGCGCCAATCCTATAATGACCCAGCGAGGAACAACCGCATCCTATTGCATTTCCATATTTGCGACCTTCCAGCCACGACTCGTTACAACTTCCGTGTGCCACCAAGCCGTTCATGAGCAGCGAGTCATTTTTCAGATCTACTACAAAGAAGCGATACCTGCCCGATGCAACGGCCATGTTGACAATAAAACCCAGATTGTTGTTATATCCTCTCTCAGAAGCATATCGCTTCAACTCCTGACAATATTTTTTCCACAGCATGGGGTCCGAAACTTCAGGTATGCTTTTACGTAATGGACTAATGGAAGATTGTTGGGTCAAAATATCCTGGCCCAGGCCGGAGGTATATAAAAAAATGAAGCAAAATTGAAACAGGAGGTGGCAATATCGCATAAATGGGAAGCTGGCTATTGGATAGATCCTCCAGCCAGCATTTTCCACATCCCGCTATTGTGAAAGAAAACAAAATTATGGGTATTGGGTATTGCCCGCCCGAACGTTCCGTTCGGAACGGGCGGGGGTATTGGGGAAAAACTAATACCTAATACCTAATTCCCTGTCATTAGTTTATCCCAAACGAAAACAACGTATACGATCCATCCTGCGAGCCCATATTCATCATAACAAAGGTATATTCGCCAGGGCCCAACGGCTTATCGGCAATAATTTCATACAATCCGTCTTTGATTTTCTTCACACCCACCGTAAGCTTTGTACTCTCCTTCGTCTTGCCCATTCCATACATGCCGGCATAAGAAGAAGTAACTGCTTCACGATTGCCCTTGTTGACGTCCATCTTGTAAAGACTGATCATTTGAGATGGATCCATCATGCTCATCATGTTGTTGTTTCCGCCACCGCCGGTGCCGAATACAAAGCTGACGTTGTCAGAAGCAGGAATGCGTACAGCCGATTTTTCACCTTCCACCTTATACATCATTTTCATTCCCCCCATTCCTGCCATTTTCATTTTATTCTCCTGTTTCGAAATCGATTTTTCGAGTCTCACCAATTTGTTATTTGCTTTGTCGTAATATTCTACTTCATTCACGAATTCGGGATCAGGTATCGCGGACTGCGCGTCGCAATAAAGCGCCGATACCAGGAAAAAAGCGATCAACAAATTTTTCTTTTTCATATACCGGGATTTTGAATTTGAATGCTACACTAGAATTTGAGACCAGCGTACAACTGTATGACGTTATTCTTGAAATTCACATCCGTGCTGGTGGGTATAAACGGAGGCACTTGACCCGTCATACTGCCACTATCGGGCATTTTGTACAGATTGTTCAAACTTGCATTATACCTGGCGCCCACAAAAAGGCGACGGAAGGGCTTTACTTCAAAACCTCCGCAGAAGCCATAATCAAAGCGATTGTAATAATCCATAACAGCCGCGTAAGGATTGCTTCCGGATGTTGGTTTCGAACTATCCGCTTGTGCGTTGATCAGGAAGGCCATTTGGAATCCCGCATGAAGTTCAAAAAAGCGAGTGATGTTAATCACGAAGAGTTGCGGTAAAAGGATGTAGTCCAAATTGACTTTCCCTGTTGTGCCTCCTTCGGCAAAATTATAACCCTGTTTGCTGTAAATAAGTTCCGTCCTGAATCCAAGGATACCCTTCGAGTTGGGCTGGAAGAATGCGCCGATCATCCATCCGGTGGAATGGCTTCCGTTTACATCAGAAACGTTTGTGACGTTGGCGAAATTGACTCCTCCCTTAATCCCGATGCCGATTGGCGGTTTGTGTTCCTTTTTTTCCTGGGGTTGGTTGGTTGTTTGAGTTGCGGGCTGACCTGCCGGCTGGTTTGGGGGGGGTGACTTCAGGGTTGAATCCTGCGCAAGAGCGGCTGCATTCAATGCGATAGCAACCAAAAGCAGTCCGATCATTTTTTTCATAACATAAGTTTTAAGAGTATTAAAAGTATACCTGCTCTCAAAGCATCACAATACCCTGAAAAGGGGATTGTGGTTAAAACTCATATTGTGATTGAAATTGTTGTTGTAGGGACCAGATGAAACTTAGGCCTGTAAAGGGTTTCAGACGACGGGCGCGAATGGAGGCGGATGGCTCTTACTGGTATAATCCGAATTCGTAACACAAACCGGGTATGAAAATTCGGGTGGGACGGACAAATTAGCCGAGCAGGTTAACCTTAATCTTGTCTTTCATCAATTTTCGAACCGCCTGGGCAATCGACTCTGCATCGAAATGGCATTCGCGGTGAAGGTCCCTGGGGCTTCCATGTTCGATAATGGTATCGGGTATTCCGAGCATCACGATTGTGGCTTTATAGTTGTTTGCATTTGCAAACTCCAGAACCGCACTTCCAAATCCGCCCAAAATAGTACCATCCTCTACTGTGATCACTTTGTCGAATTTTTCAAAAACTTCTTTCAGCATTTCTTCATCAAGCGGTTTTGCAAAGCGCATGTCGTAGTGAGCGGGTTTTAATCCGTCTGCCTTCAAATCGCGAATGGCCGCAGAGGCAAAATTTCCGGGGTGCCCAAAGCTAAGGATGGCAACCTCTTCTCCCTCCTTTAACTTTCTGCCCTTGCCGATCCCGATTTCTTCAAATGGCGTTTTCCACTCCGGCATAACGCCTTCCCCCCGGGGATAACGAATCACCATCGGGTGTGTAGTTGTTTCCAACTGGGCCGTATACATCAGGTTGCGTAACTCTGATTCGTTCATCGGCGCACTGACGATCATGTTGGGAATGCAACGCATATATGCGATATCATAGGCTCCGTGGTGGGTGGGCCCGTCTTCACCTACAAGCCCCGCACGATCAAGGCAGAAAATCACGGGCAGATTTTGAATCGCTGTGTCATGCACCACCTGGTCGTAGGCTCTTTGCATAAAGGAGGAATAGATGTTGCAAAACACTTTCATGCCCTGGGTTGCCATTCCTGCGCTGAGCGTAACTGCGTGTTGTTCGCAAATGCCCACATCGAATGCCCGGTTTGGCATTTTCTCCATCATGAATTTGAGCGATGAACCGCTTGGCATGGCCGGCGTGATGCCGAAAATCTTATCGTTCTTTTCGGCAAGTTCGATAATCGTCTGGCCGAAAACATCCTGGTATTTCGGTGGCTGTGGTGTATCAAATTTTTTCTTATAAATCTCTCCTGTAATCTTGTCGAACAAACCTGGTGCATGCCACTTGGTTTGATCCTTCTCAGCCAGCGTATATCCCTTACCCTTAACCGTAACGATGTGCAGGATTTTCGGACCTGGAATATTCTTAAGATCCTGCAAAGTGTCAATCAATTTGGTGAGATTGTGACCATCGATTGGGCCGAAGTAGCGCAAATTCAATGCTTCAAAAAGATTACTGCTGCGGCTAACCATGCTTTTGATGCTGTGTTCAAGTTTGCTGGCCAGGTCGCGCGTAAAATTCCCGCCGATTGGCAATTTGCCGAGGGCATTCCAAACATCGTCTTTAATCTTATTATATGTGGGGGAGGTCGTGATATCAGTCAAATATTCTTTAAGCGCACCAACATTCGGATCAATGCTCATGCAATTGTCATTCAAAATGATGAGTACATCGGCGTCGGCAACACCTGCGTGGTTCATGCCTTCGAAAGCGATGCCCGCAGTCATTGCGCCGTCACCAATAACCGCTATCGCTTTGCGGTCGTTTTCTCCCTTATACTTGGCAGCCATCGCCATGCCCAATGCCGCAGAAATTGACGTGGAAGAGTGGCCTACGCCGAATGTGTCGTATTCGCTTTCGCTCCTTTTAGGAAATCCGCTAAGGCCCTGGTATTTGCGATTGGTGTGAAAATTGTCGCGGCGACCCGTAAGAATTTTGTGCCCGTATGCCTGGTGACCAACATCCCATACTAATTGATCGTAAGGTGTATTGAAAACATAATGAAGCGCTACGGTAAGTTCTACTACGCCCAGGCTCGCCCCGAAGTGGCCGCCATAGACACTGACCACGTCAATGATATATTGACGAAGTTCATCACTGAGCTGATGTAATTGCTCGCGACTAAGCTGTTTAAGATCAGCAGGACTGTGGATGGTTGATAAAAGCAAGCCGGGCTTGATTTCCATGCAAATAGAATGATAATTAGGGTTTAAATGTACATTCTCGATAGCTGGATGCAAAGATCATTAAAAATTTTAACGTTTAACCCATTCAGACTAGACTTCAAAAGGCTTTTTTTATTCTCGGAAAAAGGTCGATATTTCCAATACCACCAAGCTTTTCAGGGGCTTGTAACAGTGCCATTTAACCTATGATTTGACCATTGATAAAGTATTAGCAGACCTGCGGTTTTGGATTATTTTAGCTTTGAAAAGAAGCCAGCGTATGAACTCTAGAAAAAAGCGTTATTGGTTCTTTCAATTGGGAGGGTGGAGTGTTTGGGCGCTTACCATGCTATTCTTTGCATACCTTTTCGAGAGAGAAGTCTCCGTTCTATTTTTATATCGATGTTTATTTGCAGTTGTTCTGGGTATCTTTTTTACCCAGCTCCTCAGGGCTGTTATCATTCGTTTCAATTGGTTGCAAATGCCAATCGAAAAAGTGATACCCCGTCTGATCCTGGTGATGTTGGTGATTAGCTCCGTCTACACCATTAGCCAGATGACAATTGTAGAAGCGCTCAACCTTTCCGAGAAAGTGCGAGACCCCAAACTGAATATCGGCAGGCGCTTCCTGCTGAACTCTGTTGACAATTTCATTTTCCTTACCGTTTGGCTCCTCATATATTATGCCTACCATTATTTCGAGCGCGTCAACAAGCAACAGGTGGATACACATCGCCTGAACGCAGTGGTGAAGGACCTCGAGTTGAAAACGATCAAGTCTCATATCAATCCTCATTTTATTTTTAATGCACTTAACAGCATTCGTGCACTCGTGGACGAAAATCCCGAGAGGGCAAGAACTGCCATCACAGAACTGAGCAATATTTTGAGGAATAGTATGCAGGCTGAAAAAATGGAAACGGTCCCTTTGGAGAATGAATTGAATATTGTGAAAGATTATCTTGCGCTGGAGCAAATGCGATTTGAGGAAAGACTGAAGGTAGATTTTGAGATCGATGAGGATACATTGGATCAGCCCGTGCCACCCATGATGCTGCAAACCCTGGTTGAGAATGCCATAAAGCATGGCATCAGCAAGCAGGTAGATGGCGGAATGGTCAAGATTAAATCAGACTTTAACAATCACCAGCACGAGATCATCGTTCAAAATAGCGGTAGAATTAATGGAAGCCTTCATAACGAAGGCTTTGGCATTCAAAGTACCCAGGACCGGCTGAACCTGATGTTTGGTGATAAGGCCAAGTTTGAAATCAAGGACATTGCTAATAATATTGTGGAGGCGAAAATCATATTGCCCGTTGACGAATAGCACCCACCCTGTCTAAACCAATCAAAACATGACAAAGAGAGCAATCATCATTGACGATGAAAGATTGGCCAGGAACGAGTTGAAAAAACTCCTGATGGACTATCCTGAAGTGGAAGTCGTTGCAGAAGCGGCCAATGCCAGCGAAGGCATTGAAAAAGTAGAAAGCTTTCAGCCCGATCTGATTTTCCTCGACATTCAAATGCCTGGGAAGACGGGATTTGACATGCTGGCCGAGCTTGACCGATCTCCCCACGTGATCTTCACCACGGCTTACGACGAGTATGCCCTCAAGGCATTTGAAGTGAATGCGCTGGATTACCTGCTGAAGCCGGTTGAACCCAAGCGACTCGCTGATGCGCTTCATAAACTAGACCAGGTAGACGAGAAAGAGGGGTTGAGCACTACAACGCCAACGGTTAACCGGGGAACGCTGGGTGAAGTTGACCAGGTATTTGTAAAGGACGGTGAGCGCTGCTGGTTTGTCAAGCTAAGTGATATCAGGTTGTTTGAAAGTGTAGGTAATTATGCCAAGGTGTTTTTCGGTCCCAATAAACCATTAATTTTAAAATCTCTGAACGCACTGGAAGAAAGGTTGGACGACAAGGTTTTCTTCCGCGCTAATCGTAAGCATATTGTGAATCTCCGGATGATTGAAAAAGTGGAGCCCTATTTTAATGGCGGTTTACTCCTCGAGATCAGGGGAGGAGACAAGATTGAAGTGAGCCGTAGGCAGGCGGTGAAGTTTAAGGAAATGATGAGTTTATAGGAATGGAGTTAATCAAAAAATATTTTTCTCTATTGGCAACAATAATTTGTTGCCATTTTTCTTGGGCGCAATCCGCCAATAAGTCGATAAATATTTCTGAAGTTAAAAGAATTGAAAAAACGCTTAGTGCTGACGACATGCAGGGGAGACGCCCGGCAACGCCAGGCGGAAATAAAGCTGCAGATTTTATTGCCAATGAGTTTAAGAAAGCGAGGCTGCAACCATTCAATGGTGGTTTTCTCCAGGAGTTTTCATTGGTAACGGCAAAACAATTGGATGCTTCCGGAACCATCGATGAACAGGCGATTGACAGCAAAAATATTATTGCCTTCACCCAACAGCCCCGGCTAACAGTTGACCAAAACTCGGGATATCACGTCGTAAAGATCGCCGCAACGGATACCTTCCGGAATGCGGAGAGGACTTATATCAATAGCAAGGGCAATTATATTTTTTTTGTAGATTCCAGTCATTCAGGCAATTTCGGCCGCCTGAACAGGTTTAAACAACGGGGCGCATTTAGTAATCCAAGCAACCTGATCTTCGTCTTAACGAGTAAAGATCCCAAATCCTTTTCTTTTAACATTGTCCACGAAATAGGTGAGACCAAACTTAAAAATGTGGTAGGCCTGTTGCCTGGTAAGTTGAAGAAAGAGGAGTTGGTTATTTTTTCGGCTCACTACGATCACCTGGGCATAGGCCGGCCCAATGCAGACAAAGATTCCATTTATAACGGTGCAAACGATGATGCATCAGGCAGTACAGCAGTCATCATGCTGGCGAAATACTTCGCGAAAAAGGCCAATAATAAAAGAACGCTGGTGTTCGCCACGTTTACGGCCGAAGAATCAGGCGGCTTTGGTTCCCAATATTTCTCTCAACAGTTTGATCCCGCCAAAGTGGTGGCGATGTTCAATATTGAAATGATTGGAACGGAAAGTAAGTGGGGCACAAATTCCGTGTACATGACCGGTTTCGAAAAGACCGACATGGGAAAGATCATGGAAAAAAACCTGGCTGGCTCGCCCTTTAAAATCTATCCTGATCCTTATACCGCGCAGCAACTTTTTTATCGATCAGACAATGCCACACTTGCGCGCCAGGGTGTGCCCGCACACAGCATTTCGACTTCGAAAATGGACGCGGAGAAATTCTACCACACACTGGATGATGAATATGAAACGCTCGACATGAAAAACATGACCGAGATCATCAGGGCCATTGCGCTGAGTTCGGCAAGCATCGTTTCCGGAAAAGACACACCGACCCGGGTTGATGTCACACAGTTGCGCTAATGGATCATGTCCAACTTGCACAAAACCCCATGTTGGTAGCAGTGTTCATTATTAATTCTATTTTCCACCTTGCTTTGACATTTTAATTGCGAGCTCTACGGCATTGTATGCATTGACTATCCCGCCACTTACCGACAAATTTCCAAACGGGACAAGCGTAGTCGTCCCTGGTTGGTATACTAATTGATCTGGTTTAAAAACGGATTTTAGAAGAATATCTTTCACATCCTCTGTACTCAGTGAAGGAAAGTAACAAAGCAACAAAGCTGCCACTCCTGTAACTATAGGTGTAGACATACTCGAACCTGATCTTGAGTCATATTGGTTGTGTGGGGCCGTGGTATAGACATCGCTACCCGGTGCGAACAAATCAACATTAAATTTACCAAAGCCGGAATTGGGATGGGCTAACCGGTAATCAAAAAGCGGTCTGCTCCATCCTACTGTAATAAAATGGTCGGCTTTTTTGCCATTGTCATATATGGCCATCGGGTAATGATAATTGTAGAACGAATCGATATCAACGCCATTATTACCAGCGCAATGTATAATCAATACTTTTTTCTTCTCTGCATACTGAATTGCCTCGTCCAATAGTTGTTTGTCGGTTGAATAGAGTTTTGAAAAACTGATATTAATTAGTTGCGCACCGTTGTCAACTGCATAATGTATAGCGTTGGCTACATCCTTATCCCTTTCATCGCCAACTTGTGTTGATGCAACAATGGGCATTATTAAAACGTTATCGGCCACTCCGTCTATGCCCAAGTTATTTTGCCTCTTAGCGGCAATTATTCCGGACACATACGTTCCGTGATTTAGACCAGGTGTAAGCTTACAATAGGGGCTTCCATAATAGCGATTAATTGAATCTTCAGAATCATTTGCAATTAGCCTGCTTGAATTGTATTCTAAATTATAGGAGTAATTTAGTTCTATCGAATCCTTGCTGTACTTCAACTTATCCAAATATTCCTGTTTGGCATTGTTATAGACAGTCTGGTTCCTTTTTTCGCCTGCATCCAGCACCTTGACCCCGGTATTTTCATACCTGCTTTTCCACGCCACGTAAATTTGAGTGGCCCCAGCCCACTCTTTGTCAATTATGGAGCCATCCTTTGCACCTCTGAAATTCCAGCCGTGGACATCATCGATATAGCCATTATGATCATCGTCAATTCCGTTGTCGGGAATTTCTTTTCTATTTGTCCAGATAACTTCTTTCAAATCTTCATGTTCTATGTCCACACCATTATCAATCACGGCAACAATAATGGTTTTACCAGCTCTGCCTTTTAAAAGTTTATAAGCATCGTGCAAGCTAATACCTGCAATAGAATCTCTGATCGGATCTGATTGCAGCCAGTCCTTTGCACTAGCTTTACTGGAAAGTTGTCCAAAAGAATTTTGTGGACTGAGCGTAGCAACGCAAAAGAAACCTAATGAAATAACAACGAATTTTCCATGTTTCATTGTAAGAGTTATTCTTTGGCTTGGCCACCAATGAAATGAAATTCGCACGCTAACTTTCTTAGCCGACGCTCATTCTGAGCGAAGGCTGGTTATAGGATTTGCCATCGCCGCCCGCAGTGCGTGATAACTGATGGTGCAAACCGCAATCAGGATTGCAAGTATTCCACTCAAGGCAAACATCCACCACGTCAGGTTGATACGGTATGCAAAATCCTGCAGCCAATATCTCGCGGCAAACCAGGAAAATGGAGTTGCGATTGCAATGGCAAGAACAACCAGCCACAAAAATTCTCTTGATACCAGTGTCGCGATCCTGAATGAGCCCGCACCCAATACTTTCCTGATGCCAATTTCCTTGGTTCGTTGAACGGTGCTGAAGGCCGCCAGCGCAAATAACCCCAGGCAGGCTAAGGCAATTGCAAGACTGGAAAATAGACTAAATAGTTTTGCTGTTTTTTCTTCTGTGCTGTAGAGCGTGTCAAATTCTTCATCCAGGAAGTGATAATTAAACGGCCTGTGGGTAACCCGTTCTTTCCAAACCTTTTCGAGGCCGGCAAGTGTTGAAGGAATTTGTGCTCCGTTTATTTTCACGAACATTTGCCTGACCATCGAGGTATCCAGGAACATCACCAGGGGCCCGATGGATTGGTGGAGTGACGCAAAATGAAAATCTTTTACCACGCCCTTAACCTCTCCGGGAAAATTTTTGCTGATGATTTTACCCACGGCTTGATCAGGCGTCCAGCCCAATGCCTTCGCGGCATTTTCATTGATGATATAGCTTGACCTGTAGTTAGAATAATTGTTGCTGGTATCCTGCAATGCAAAATCTGGTGTGCTAAAATCCCTCCCCGCGATAAGTTTCATACCCATGGTTTCAATGTAATCCAGGTCAGTCGGCATGCCGGTGATGGATAATTTCTTTTTGCCATTTCCATCATCCGTTTCAATGCCGTCACTCCATTCCACAAAGCTGGGATCTTCGTAGGCACCTGTTACATGCAGAACGCCGGGTGTAATAGCAATAGCCCTCTTTATGTCAACATAATTCGGCCGCATTCTCGCATCCACCGGCAGAATTAATATCTGGTCTTTCTGGTATCCAAGGTCTTTGTTCCTGATGAACGACATCTGTTTCACGATGACAAGGGTGGTGCCAATCAGGAAAATCGAAATGACGAATTGAAAAACAATGAGCGATTTACGGATCGCTCCGCCTGAGGTGCTAACCCTGAATCCTGATTTGAGGAGGCTGATCAGTTTCGAATGGCTCAAAATAAACGCGGGATATGCACCGGCGAGAAAGCCGACTATAGCGCCGAGGAAAATGAGTGATAAAAGAGGCAGGGGCTGAAATAACATAATCATTGTGAAATGCCTGCCTGTTGTGGCATTGAACATGGGCAGCAGGAGGATTGCTGCCAGTAGTGCAAGCAAGATGGATAAGAAGCTAACCAGGAAAGATTCTCCAAGGAATTGCGAGAACAGTTGTTTCTGCGCCGCCCCAAAAACTTTCCGAATACTAATTTCTGTGCCACGGCCGGCAGACTGTGCAGTTGCCAGGTTCGTGTAATTAACACAGGCAATCAGCAAAATCATAATAGCGATGATACTTAAGATATAGATATATGTAATGTTTCCATTCGGTTCCAGTCCCTCCAGTTTGGAACGCAAATGAACATCCAGGAGGGGTTCAAGGTTATAGGTGAGGTAATCTTTTCCGGTCATCTGCAACTGGTCCTTGTCGACTGTCTTCATGTAACTCGAAATCTTTGACTGAAGCGAAGCAAGCTGAGCTTTGTCCCTAAGCAAAAAATAAGTTATATAATTGGCGGTTCCCCATTCCTCTTCCTTAGACGCCGGCAACGTAGTGAAAGAAACCAGCATGTCGAATTGGATCTGCGAAGCCAGGGGTGGCTGCTCAGCGATGCCCGTCACTTCAACATCCTGGCTTCCATTGATGCGCAATGACTTTCCGATGGGGTCTTCAGTACCAAAATATTTCTTTGCCGTTTCTGAAGTGAGAACAATCGTATTTGGTGCTGCAAGCGCAGTGGAAGGATTTCCTCTCAATAACCTGAAAGAAAAAATCTTGAAAAGATCAGCGTCTGCATAGACGAGGTTTTTCTCGTCAAATGAACGAACGCCGTATGCGAGTGAACGCGGATATTTCATAAGTCTCGCATAGGCTTCCACTTCCGGAAAGGAGCGCTTAAACTGTGGACCCACTTTAGTGCCTGTTACCGCGACCTTGCTGACTGTGCCGGCATTGCTATATTCCATGGTTGCGCGAACGGTACGGTCTGCGCGTTCATTGAATTTATCATAGTTCAATTCATTCGCCACAAAAAGCCCAATCAGCAGACAAGCCGTGATTCCGATGGAAAGGCCAAGAATATTAATGAGCGAATAAAAGCGCTTCTTCAAAATATTGCGCCAGGCTGTTTTCAGGTAATTTCTAAACATGCTTGGGGGGCTTGAGGTTTTTATTTTATTTCCTGTATGTATCCGTTGTACGAAATGGCCTGTCGGTCGCGGCAATTCACCTGCAAACTTGTGGAGCCGGACTCGCTGACCAGGAACACCATGTTCTGTACTATATTTTGCCCCTTTGGTTTGATGGTGATTGTCCATCCTCCTTTTTTAGCGGGCTTTTGATCATAGTCACTTTGTGTGCTGGTGAAGGTCAATCCCTGGTCGGTGGTTCCAATGACGGCAGAAAATGCTCTCCCATAGTAAGGCAGATAAGATTCCACGGTATCGCCCTTCAATCTGACATCGTATGGGCTCGTGAGTATGCGCACGCCCTCACTTAGCGGGAGTGCAGACTGGGCGACAAACATAAAGTGTTTGGATTCGACCAGGTTTTGTATTTCCTCCTTCTTTGCGTCTTTCGACCCCTGCGCATGAAGGAATACAGTGAAGGCTGAAAACATGACCAGAAGCAATGAAGTACGCCAGGTATGTTTGAACATAACTAGAAATTTAAAGGCTTGTGATGCTATTAAAATTAAAGAAAATTAAGCAGCACGTAGAGCGCCCGCGGGAGGATTTATTGGCGTTTTGTGGTTATTGCCCTATTAGAATCGGTCCAGCACCTTTGACATTTCCCTGCGAATCTTATCATTGCTCAGATTGCCGATGCTGCCTTCGTGGGTATGATGAAGGTTCCTGGTATGGTCGAAATGAAAATCCCCCTTCTCGATTTGGTTTCCGATTCTTTGATAAGCCTCACGGAAAGGAACACCCTGATTCACGAGTTCGTTCACCGCCTCCACGCTGAAGAGATACTTATACTTTTCGTCTTCAAGAATATTTTCCTTGATGATAATTTGCGAGAGCATGAGCTTAGTCATGGACATGCACGACTTAATCTCTTCGATAGCGGGGAAAAGGATTTCCTTAGTCAATTGCAGGTCCCGATGATAGCCAGAAGGAAGGTTGGTGAGCAGAAGGGTCAGTTCGTTGGGTATTCCCTGAATGCGGTTGCATTTTGCCCTGATCAATTCGAATACATCCGGATTTTTTTTATGTGGCATGATGCTGCTGCCCGTAGTAAGCGAAGGAGGAAATGAGATGAAGCCGAAATTCTGATTCATATACAGGGTTACATCCATGGCCAGTTTAGCGAGCGTTGAAGCGAGACTTGCGATGGCAAAACTCAAGGCTTTTTCAGTTCTGCCCCGGCTCATCTGTGCGTACACAGAATTGTAATTTAAGGATCCAAAATTCAGCAAACTTGTCGTGAGTTCACGGTCTATGGGTAAGGAAGAACCATAGCCAGCTCCACTGCCCAGGGGATTCTTGTTAGCGATCCGATATGCAGCGGCGAGCAATTCCATATCGTCAACGAGGCTTTCAGCATAAGCGCCAAACCACAATCCGAAAGAAGAAGGCATCGCAATCTGCAGGTGCGTATAACCCGGCAATAGCTTGTCCTTATATTGTTCGCTTTGAATGACCAATAAATCAAACAGCTCAATGATTTCGTTCCTGAGTTGAATGGCTTCCGCCCGAAGAAAGAGTTTGATGTCTACCGCAACCTGGTCGTTTCTGCTTCTGCCACTGTGAATCTTTTTTCCAGCCTCCCCAATTTTTTGCGTGAGCAGCAATTCAATTTGTGAATGAATGTCTTCTGCAGATTCGTCGATCTTAAATTTTTTCGCCTCAATCTCTCCCAGGATCGTGTTCAATTCTTTTTTAATCTGGCCGAATTCATCTTTTGATAGCAGCCCAACCTGCTGAAGCATTTCGGTATGGGCCAGCGATCCCTGAACATCATACCGGGCCAGCAAAAGGTCAAAATCGCGATCTCTGCCTACTGTGAAATCTTCAATAAGCGCGGAGATCTGCGTATTTTCTTTTTGCCAAAGCTTCGACATGATTTGGAATATTTAGAGAATGATCGGCTGAATTAATTTGATGTAAAGTTCGATTCCTGAATGTATTTCTTCAATATAAATATACTCATCGGCTGTATGACTTCTTGCAGAATCGCCCGGGCCCATTTTAAGGGTGGGGAAGGGCATCAGGGCTTTGTCGGACGTGGTGGGTGATCCATAGTGAGTTCTGCCCAGGATCGTGCCCGATTGGATCAGTGGATGATTGAGCGAGATGGAAGAGGAACGCATTCTCAAGCTCCTCGGTTGAATATCACTCTTGACATAACGCCTGATGATATCCAGGATTTCTTCAAAACTGTACAACTCATTTACGCGCACGTCCACCACGAAATTGCAGAGATTGGGAACTACGTTGTGCGCCTTATTTTCTGTTTGAATGACGGTCACACTCATCTTGACTGGACCAAGCAGGTTGGAAACTTTTGGAAACTGGTACGTGCTGAACCATTGAATGTCACGAATGGCATGGTAGATGGCATTGTCGCCCTCTTCGCGCGCTGCGTGACCAGCCTTGCCGTGAGAAATTCCGTCCAATACCAACAGTCCTTTTTCGGCGACAGCCATTTGCATCTGCGTTGGTTCTCCAACAATTCCGAAATCAATTTTTCCCAATACAGGTAAGAGCGATTCAATCCCGTTAAATCCTGAAATCTCTTCTTCAGCGGAGGCTGCAAGTACGAGATTGTATTTTAAGTCCTTTTCTTCATAGAAATACAGGAACACGGCGATCAGCGAAACCAGGCAACCCCCGGCATCATTGCTTCCCAGGCCGAAGAGTTGTCCATTTCTTTCGACCGGCTCAAATGGGTTTAACGTATATCCCTTGTTTGGTTTTACAGTATCGTGATGGGAATTCAACAGAATGCTTGGCTTGGAACTATTGTAGTATTTGGAAAAGGCATATACATTATTCCCGATCCTGTAATGAACGATTTCCCTCTGGCCCAGGAAACGGGTAAGTATACCCGCAGTTTGATCCTCTTCCTTGCTGAAGGAAGGCGTAGCGATCAACTCTTTGAGCAGAGAAACCGCATCAACCTGCAGGATATGTAAAAAAGTTTCATTCATGCCTTAGGGTTGTACCCGCATTGCCGTTGATTAGTGCCGGTAACTCCTCAGCTTTTCCAATGATCACCGTATCGACACCTTCCTGCAACGCCTTGAAGGCATTATCCAGCTTTGGGATCATCCCGGCAAAGATCACTTCCTTCTTTTTGAGATCGGCGTAGTAATCCGGCGTCATGGAAGCAATCACAGTGCTGTCGTCGTTAGCATTTATCAATACACCGCTTTTTTCGAAGGAATAGATGAGCTGAACGACATATTGTTTAACAAGTGCCCTGCCAATTTCCTGTGCAATGGTATCTGCGTTGGTGTTCAGCAATTGCCCCTTCGCATCGTGGGTAATCGGTGCCATCACGAGCGTGAGACCCGCGTCAAGCAATGAGGATATCAGGTTGACATTAACTTCATCCACATCACCGGCGAAGCCATAGTCAATATTTGACCTGGTGCGCTTATGAGCGAGAATGGCGTTTCCATCGGCACCGCAGAGCCCAATGGCGTTACAGCCATTGGCCTGAAGCGCACTCACGATATTTTTGTTGATCAGGCCCGCGTATACCATGGTCACTACGCGTAAGGTACGCTCATCAGTGATTCGCCTGCCATCAATCATTTGTTGAGGAATATTCAGTTGCGCCGCCATTTGCGTCGCCAGCTTTCCGCCGCCATGCACCAGGATTTTCTTTCCCTGGAGCTGTGCGAAGTCTTTGAGGAAGGAAGACAATTTTGCTTCGTCGTCAACAATATTTCCGCCGATCTTAATAACATACAATTTCTCCATAACAGCTATTTCTTTTCCTTCAGTATTTCGCTCAATACTGCCTGGGCGCCCCAAACCCGATTGGAAGCCTGCTGAGTGACGATACTATTTGGACCGTCCAGGATTTCATCACTTAATTCCACGTTCCTCCTTACGGGAAGACAATGCATCACTTTTGCATGATTCGTGAGCGAAAGTTTTTCATTCGTAAGCATCCAACCCGGATCATTGCAGTAGATGCGCCCATAATCAGTATAGGTGCTCCAGTTTTTCACGTATACAAAGTCGGCGTCCTTAAGCGCCAGGTCCTGGTCGGTTGTGATGGAAGCTCCCTTGGTGAAAGTTTTATCCAATTCATAATCTTCGGGATGGGTAATCACAAAATCGGCCTCTCCCCAGGCATTCACCCATTGTGCGAAACTATTTGCAACACATTGTGGCAGGGGCTTTACGTGCGGCGCCCAGCTAAGTACGATCTTCGGTTTCTTGATTTGTGGATTTGCACGCAGACTCTCTGTAATCGTGATAATATCCGTCAAACTCTGTAAGGGATGCAGTGTGGCACTTTCCAAACTTACAATCGGGATGCCGGTGTATTTTACAAACTGATTAATGAAGAGCTCACTGTAATCATCCTCCTTGTTCTTCAAGGAAGGAAATGTTCGAATGGCAAGGACGTCGAAATATTTTCCGAGAATGGGCGCGGCGTCCTTTACGTGCTCTACTGTATTTCCACTCATGATGGCTTCCTCTTCAAACTCAAGTGCCCATCCTTCCTGTCCTACGTTAAAGACAATCGCTTCCATGCCCAGGTTTTGGGCTGCAATCTGCGTGCTAAGCCTTGTACGCATACTCGGATTCAGGAAGAGGAGTCCGATTCGTTTGTTCTTTCCCAGCTGGTTATCTGAAAAGGGATCCTGCTTGTAAGCAAGTGCCTTGCTCACAAGCTCGTTCATATTGGGTGCGTCAGCGACAGTGATAAATTTTTTCATCTTTTGTTTCGATGCTGAATATGATTATGCGTTTTCGACAACGCCCAATTCTTCCCTCACAGATTCCAGGAAATCGTCAATATCTCTTTGCTTGAGCGCAAGTGAAGGCAACAAACGAATTGTGTTGGGTTTAGCCTCGCCCGTGAAAATATGTTGATTCCAAAGCAGGTTTTTCTTCAACTCTTTGTGTTCTTCCGGCACGTCGAAGCCAATCATCAATCCTCTTCCGCGAACATTCTGCAGGTAAGGTATTTTCTTTAGCTCATCCGTCAGGTATTCTCCCTGCCTTGCTGCATTATCCATCAATTTCTCCGACTCGATCACTTCCAACACTGCCAATGCGGCTGCGCAAGCGAGGTGATTGCCACCAAATGTGGTGCCCAGCATAAAGTGCTTCGCGGGAATTTTCGGATGAATGATAATTCCGGCCACCGGGAATCCATTACCCATGCCCTTGGCCATGGTATAGATGTCGGCATTAACACCGGCAAAGTCGTGGGAGAAAAATTTACCGGTTCTGCCGTAGCCACATTGCACGCTGTCTGCTATATATACTGCACCATATTGATCACAGAGCGCTCTAATTGATTTGAGGAACTCAGGCCTGGCGGGGTTGATGCCACCCACGCCCTGGATGCCTTCAATAATCACCGATGAAATTTCATTTCCCTGCGCTGCAAAACATGCTTCCAGTGCAGCTTCATCATTGAGGGGAAGAAAGATCACATTTGGAGTCTGGTTTACCGGTGCTACTATCGAAGGATTATCTGTTGCCGCCACCGCCAGGGAAGTACGTCCGTGAAAGGATTTACTGAATGCAATCACTTTTTTTCTGCCGTTGTAAAAAGAAGCGAGTTTCAACGCGTTCTCGTTGGCTTCGGCGCCGGAATTGCAAAGGAAGAGAGAATAGTCTTCCTTGCCGGAAACTTTTCCAAGTTTCGTGGCAAGCTCTTCCTGCAGTGGGATATGAATTGAATTGGAATAGAATCCAACCTTGCTCAGTTGTTCAGTAATGCGGTGAACATAGTGTGGGTGCGTATGACCGATAGAAATTACTGCGTGCCCGCCGTAGAGATCCAGATACTGTACACCCTGGTCGTCCCATACATAAGATCCTCTCGCTTTCACAATCGTAATGTCATTGAGCGGATAAACATTGAATAAATTCATAACTATTAAGGTTAAAGGTTAAAGGTTAAAAGTATCCTGCCTTAAGTCTTAACCCGGCACATTCATCCAGGCCCATCATCAGGTTCATATTCTGAACAGCCTGCCCGCTTGCACCCTTCAAAAGATTATCAATAGCAGAGTGCACCACCAGTTGTGTTCCTACTTTTTCAAGCTGGACAATACACTTGTTGGTATTCACGACCTGCTTCAAAAAAACAGGTTCCTTTGCCAGGTGCGTGAAAGGATGATCGGCGTAAAAATCTTCAAACAATTTTTCCAATTTCGCCAGGGGCCATTCGCAGGATAACGTCGAGCTTACAAAAATCCCGCGTGTGAAATCGCCGCGCCAGGGAATGAAGTGAATCACCTGGTCATTCGATGTGTCAGCCGGATTCACCTGCCTGATGGACTGCATGATTTCGCTTACGTGTTGGTGGTTGAGTGTCTTATAAGCCTGAATATTATTGGCTCTCCAGCTGAAATGCGAGGACGAAGTCAGGCTTTGTCCCGCCCCAGTTGAACCCGTGATACCCGTAGTATGTACCTGGCCAAGCTGGCCCGCCTGTGCGAGTGGTAGCAGGCCCAGTTGGATGCATGTTGCAAAACAGCCCGGATTGGCTACATGGTGTGCCTTTTTGATCGCATTGCGATTCATTTCAGGCAATCCGTAAACAACTTCCCGGCCATTGATTTGAGGTGCGCCGCCATGGTCTTTAAGCCGATAATCCTGCGACAAATCAATCACCTTAATCCGATTGTCAATTTGATTTTCCTGGATGAATTTTTTTGCTTCGCCATGACCCACGCAGAGGAATAGCACATCAATATCCTGTCTAATTGCTTCCGAAAAATTCAAATCGGTGTCACCTACCAAATCGGCATGAACATGACTCACGGGCTGTCCGGCATGGCTCTTGCTGAGCACAAAGTCAATTTCTGCGTTCGGATGGTTAACCAGGATCCGCAACAATTCACCGCCGGTGTAACCGGCTCCGCCCACGATGCCTATTTTAATCTTATTGCTCATCATTTGTTTCTAAGTTCTGGTTTCGTTGATCGTTGTTCGTTGTTCGTTTGCACATCATTCTCAACAACGGTCAACGAACAACAGTCAACGACTCTTCTCCCCATTCACCGCCGTCCAAATTGCTGTTTGATTTCCGAATATTTTGCTAAACCCGCGCACATCGTCTCCTGTGAAGCCGGTATTCATTTCGCCGTATTTTCCAAACTTCGCACTCATCAGGTCATGTGCCGATTCTATTCCAACAATGTGGAATCGATAGGGGGCAAGGTGCACGTACACCTTCCCGTTTACCTGTTTTTGAGAATTCTCAAGGAAGGCTTCAATGTCGCGCATCACCGGATCCAATATCTGGCCTTCATGTAACCAGTTGCCGTAGAATTGTGCCAGCTGGTCTTTCCAGTTAAGTTGCCATTTGGTGAGGACGTGTTTCTCCAACGCATGATGGGCTTTGAGGATCACCATGGGCGCGGCGGCTTCGAAGCCAACCCTGCCCTTGATGCCAATGATGGTATCACCTACATGAATATCCCGACCTACACCATAAGGACCGGCAACTCCCTGCAAAAACCGGATGGCTTCGCTGGGATGTCCAAAACTTTTTCCATTCACGGTGTTCAATTCGCCATTGTTGAACTCCAGCACCACTTCCTCTTCGCCCGTTTTGGTAACAGGCGTTGGCCAGGCGCCTTCGGGTAGCATACCCCGTGAGGAAAGAGTTTCTTTTCCACCCACGCTGGTACCCCATAAACCTTTGTTGATCGAGTACATCGCCTTTTCGAAATTCATGTCCACACCCTTCTTCTTCAAATACTGGATTTCATCTTCCCTGCTTAGCCTCATGTCGCGAATGGGCGTGATGATCTCTACGCCGGGAATCATAATGTGAAATATCATGTCGAATCTCACCTGGTCATTACCTGCGCCCGTACTGCCATGTGCAACGGCATCAGCGTTCAACTTCTTCACGTGTTTTGCAATGTGCAAAGCCTGGCTCAGGCGCTCGGCGCTCACACTAAGTGGATAAGTATTGTTCTTCAGTACGTTTCCGAAGATGAGGTACTTAATAATCCGGTCATAGTAGTCTTTAACCGCATTTACCGTAGTATGAGATTTTACACCGAGTGAATAAGCTTTTTGTTCAATGCTTTTCAGTTCTGCTTCTGTAAATCCCCCGGTGTCCACAGTTATACTGTGCACTTCATATCCCAGGTCTTCACCCAGGTATTTGGCGCAATACGTTGTGTCGAGTCCGCCACTGAAACCCAGTACAAGTTTTTTCATGTCAGATAATTTTCCGGTTCATCGCCGGAATGATTCGCATTAGAAATTAAAAAAGTGATGAAACAATGACTTTGGTTTGCCAGAACCGCCGTTTTCCTTTTTGAGGAAGGGTTGAAGCAATTTCCACTGCTTGATACGCATGAACCTTTCGTAGATCCTTGAATGCAATTTGAAATCTTCAGTGGTTTCTTCGGGTGCAAAATGATCTTTGGGATCATATAGCATTGCTGTGCACATGCAGTTCTTTCTCTCCTTACTCATGAGAATGTCATAGTTCACGCAGCTTTTGCAACCAGCCCAGAAAGCTTCATCCTGAGTGAGTTCAGAATAAGTTACGGGTTCGTAACCCAGTTCTGAGTTGATCTTCATAACAGCCAGACCGGTTGTGAGGCCGAAGATTTTTGACTCGGGATATTTCTGCCTGCTCAGTCCGAAAATCTTCTTTTTGATCGCCTTGGCTAAACCGCCTTTTCTGAACGGCGGAGCAACGATTAGTCCGGAGTTTGCCACATATTCGCCATGACTCCAGGTTTCGATATAGCAGAAACCCGCCCAAATTCCATCCAGGGTGAATGCAATGACCGCCTTCCCTTCCCGCATTTTTTCTTTGATGTATTCAGGAGAACGCTTGGCGATACCCGTTCCACGGGCTGCAGCCGACGCAGCCATTTCATCGCAGATGATCTGGGCGAAATCCTGGTGACTTTCATCGGCTACCAATATTTTGAATTGCTGTTGTTGTGATTCCATTGTTGTTTGAAGAAAAACTGAGTGAACAAATGACAATGTAAACGAAGGGTAATTTCCGCCGAAGGCGGATCATAGTTCCTTTTTTGAAAAGGGGACACTATGGGAATAGTGGTATCAACGTCGTACCCTCACGGGAACTGGGCGACGGAAAAAAAATGTACATGGCTGTACATAAAAAACCCCACGCGTTGTAGCAACCGCGTCTGCGGTCGTGTCAGCGAGTAATATGGTGAGATTTTTTTGCATTGCTATTTGGAATAGACTTTTGGCAAAAGGTTTAACCCTGCAAAGAAAAACAATTTTTGGATTCGGGGGCTGTTTTTTTCGTTAAAAATTAAGGGCTTAGGCAGGCTATACTTTAACGGGAACAGCGTGTATCGCGTCGCTCATTTCGCGGATCAGAGAGGCTTCTTTTTCAATGGCATTTCCAACCACAACCAGGTCTGCGCCTGCTTTGCAGTTTCGATAGGCTTTTTCGGGATCAGTGATGCCTCCGCCAACGATCAGGGGTACCTCAATTTGCCTCGCCACGGCTTCGATCATGTTTTCGGAAATGGGTCGTTTTGCGCCACTGCCAGCATCCATGTAGATAAGTTTCATGCCTAACATTTCACCGGCCATGGCCGTGCACATGGCAATTTCGTTCTTGTCGGCAGGGATCGGGGAGGCGTTACTGATATAGGAAACCGTAGTTGGCGCACCGCCGTCGATAACCATATACCCGGTTGACATGATTTCGAGCTGACTTTGCTTCACAAATGGGGCGGAAATAACGTGCTGGCCAATCAACAGTTCAGGATTTCTGCCTGATATGAGTGATAGATAAAGTAAAGCATCGGCAAAAGGCGTGATTTGGGAAGGGCTACCCGGAAAGAGGATGACCGGGATATCGCAATAGCGCTTGATTTGCTGAACCACCTCGTCCAGGCGATTGCTGATAACGAGGCTGCCGCCAACCAGCAGATAATCCACCTTGGCGGAAATGGCCAGGGCCGTAAGCTCATCTACCTTTTGAGTATCAGCCTTGTCGGGATCAATGAGTACGGCAAATGATTTTAGGCCTTGCAGTTTTTTTGCGGTCAAAGACTGGTAAATGCGGGTCGTCATTCCATGCTTCGATTGGTCTATTGCAAAAATGCAAAAACTTTTTGGCATTGCCGCTTTTAAATGGACATGATCCTCAGGTCAATGAAAGCCAGAATGGGCGTAAATTTGCAGGAGCAACGGCCCTTGGAAAATGGACCTCGGGTAAGCCTTCAATTGATCATCGGTTGAACTTTGCCGAAAGCCGATTGTTATACAGAGGATGGATGGAATGTTTACATATGATGAATTTTTGTTTCATGACAAATGGCTCTATTTCTCCATCATCGGTTATACGTCTATGTTAGTCGTGGAAACCTCAGAAAATTGTGAAACATTTACAGGGGCTTGCTTGGGGGAGACTCTGGTTTTGTAGTGTTGATGAAGCGTGGACTAGAATAGAAGTTTTTATGGTCCGGCCAAAAATACTTTTGCCGTTTTGTGTAAAAAAATCATGAATACAAGCCTGTATTGGCTTCCTGCGCTTTATCCACATCCTGTTAATATTTATGGATAGGATGGAACAATAATGGCGAATATTTTCGTTGTCCACCGCCCCTCATAACAATTAATTAACCCAGCTAAAGAACTTCTAATATGACAAGAAAAAACCAACCTGTATCCGGTCTGCAATTTAGGCGACAGTATACGAAGGAAGGCGTCAGCGTTTTTGATCAGTTTGAATACGATTTCAGGAGTTCGGTTATTCGTAATCCCAACGGTGAAGTGGTATTTGAAATGACTAATGTAGAAGTGCCCAAAGGGTGGAGCCAGATCGCAACGGATATACTTGCCCAAAAATATTTTCGCAAAGCCGGCGTTCCCCAACCCGATGGTTCATTGGGCAGGGAAACTTCGGTAAAGCAGGTTGCACATCGCATGGCTCATTGCTGGAGGGTTTGGGGTGAGCGTTATGGTTATTTCCAAACGGCTAATGACGCAGAGGTATTTTACGAAGAGCTCGTATACTGCATTCTGAACCAGGCTTGCACACCCAACAGTCCACAATGGTTCAATACCGGGTTATACGAATGCTATGGCATCAAGGGCAAACCACAGGGTCACTATTATGTTGACCAGAATGATGGCCAGCTCAAGAAATCGACTTCAGCATACGAACGTCCCCAGCCACACGCATGTTTTATCCTGAGTGTGGAGGACGACCTGGTGAATGATGGCGGCATCATGGATCTCTGGGTTCGTGAAGCACGCATTTTCAAATACGGTTCCGGCGTAGGCACCAATTTCTCCACGATTCGGGGTGAAGGCGAAAAACTCAGTGGTGGCGGCACTTCCAGCGGTCTCATGAGCTTCCTGAAAATTGGTGACCGTGCAGCAGGCGCCATCAAGAGTGGTGGTACTACGCGCAGAGCAGCCAAAATGGTTTGTCTGGACCTGGATCATCCTGAAGCACTTAAGTTTATCAACTGGAAAGTAGAAGAAGAGAATAAAGTGGCGGCGCTTATTGCTGCCGGTTATTCTTCCGACTATGAGGGCGAGGCATATCGCACGGTAAGCGGACAGAATTCCAACAATTCTGTGCGCGTACCCAATGACTTTTTTGAAAAATTAGAAAAGAATGAAGACTGGGAATTGAAGGCAAGATCCGATGGCCGCGTAATGAAAAAGATACCGGCCAGGGAAGTTTGGAACCAGATTGCATATGCAGCCTGGCGTTGTGCAGACCCGGGTACCCAATACGATACCACCATCAATGAATGGCACACCTGCCCTCAAGGTGGTCGCATCCGGGCCTCCAACCCCTGTAGCGAGTATATGTTCCTTGACAACACCGCCTGCAACCTGGCATCGGCTAACCTTCGCAAATTCCATGATGACCAGACCAACATTTTCGACGTAGCCGGCTTCGAGTACACCGTGAGGTTATGGACAGTGGTGCTGGAAATTTCAGTGCTCATGGCACAGTTCCCCAGCAAGGAAGTTGCGCAGCTTTCTTATGAATATCGCACCCTTGGTTTGGGATATGCCAATCTCGGCTCCATGTTGATGGTGAGCGGCATTCCTTACGACAGTGAAGAAGCACGCGGAATTGCCGGTGCTATCACCGCCATCATGACCGGTGTTTCTTACAAGACTTCGGCAGAGATGGCTGAAATTCTCGGACCCTTCAATCGATTTGCTGAGAACCGAGAAGACATGTTGCGTGTCATGCGCAATCACCGTGCTGCTGCCTACGATGCAGAAGGTGCATTTGTTGGAATACAAATCAAACCGCAAGGCATCAAGGCACAATACTGCCCCGACTATCTTCTGAAGGCAGCATGCAAATCATGGGACGATGCCGTTGAGATGGGAGAAAAATATGGTTACCGCAACGCGCAGTCAACCGTGATTGCACCTACCGGAACAATTGGCTTGGTGATGGACTGCGATACCACTGGGGTTGAGCCTGATTTCGCGCTGGTGAAATTCAAGAAGCTAAGCGGTGGTGGTTATTTCAAAATCATCAATCAATCTGTGCCGCAGGCCTTGATCAACCTTGGTTATTCTGAAAAAGAAACAGAAGCAATCATTAAATATGCTGTAGGAGCAGCTTCATTCAATGGCGCTCCATTTATAAATCCGCAATCGTTGAATGCGAAGGGATTTTATGCTGAAGAAATCAAAAAACTCGAAGAAGCGGTTGCTTCAGCATTTGAAATCGGTTTCGTATTTAATAAATATACCCTTGGCGAAACTTGTCTTGAACGACTTGGCTTTACCGCTGAACAATACAACGACTGGAATTTTAATTTACTCGAATCGTTGGGCTTCAAAGTGTCTGAAATTGAGGCTGCCAATGACTACATCTGCGGTACCATGACGGTGGAAGGCGCGCCTTACCTAAAAGAAGAACACCTGCCCGTTTTTGACTGTGCCAACAAATGTGGAAAGAAGGGACAACGTTTTATCCATGCTCACGGTCATATCCGTATGATGGGTGCAACGCAACCCTTTATCAGTGGCGCTATTTCCAAGACCATCAATTTGCCAAACGATGCAACGGTTGAAGAAATTGCCGATTGCTATCTGTTGAGCTGGAAATTGGGGTTGAAGGCAAACGCGCTCTATCGCGACGGCTCTAAATTGAGTCAGCCACTGAGTAACAAAAGTGATTCCAAAAAAGAGAAAACTGAAACCACGGCAGAGCCTGCTGCCCAGCCCGAATCCCAGCTCTTCAATATGGGTGAGCTTACGGTTGAAGAATTGCTGGATGAATTGCAGAAGCGCATGCAGGAATCACCAGACACTAAATTAAAGCGTCAACTTTCCCGCATCGTGGAAAGAAAGACGTTGCCGGCCAAGCGCCGCGGATTCACGCAAAAGGCAAAGATCAATGGCCAGGCCATTTTCCTGCGTACAGGGGAATACAATGACCAAACGCTGGGAGAAATCTTCATTGACCTTGCGAAAGAAGGTTCAACCCTTCGCAGTTTGATGAACTGCTTTGCCATCGCGGTTTCCGTAGGATTGCAGTATGGCGTTCCGCTGGAAGAATTCGTAGAAAAATTTGTGTTCACAAAATTTGAGCCGGCGGGAATGGTTGACCATCCCAATATCAAGAGCACGACTTCCATCATCGACTTTGTATTTCGTTGCCTTGCATACGAATACCTCGATCGTACCGACCTGGTACACGTGATCGACAAGCCGGAATTGTCAAACCTCGGAAATGATGATTGGGATGATGTGCCAGGATTAGAGTACGAAAAGAAGTCTCCAGAGCTCAGTGCGATTCGGGTAGTGGCTTCTCCCAATAGCGGTAATACTACCGGCACACCTGGGAAAGCCCAACGTTCAGGTTCAAGTGCGAAGTCCGAAAGCAGCACACAGGAATATATGAAGAGTATGCAGAGTGATGCACCCGCCTGCAATACTTGCGGACATATCACGGTGCGCAGCGGAACCTGCTATAAATGCCTCAATTGCGGCAATAGCATGGGCTGCAGTTAATATCGATAGGACGGTTAGAATCATAAACCAAGCTGCTGGGTGTTCTCACCTGGCAGCTTTTTCTTTTCGGGATGGTGGATTTTGGATTGCGGATTTTGGATAATTCAACCGCCAACGATCAACGTTCAACGGTCAAAGATCAACGATTTGCAATTAATCCGTTAACAAGCCTTCGAAATTTGAAGATGAGGGTCCCGGACACGTAGCTTCGTATCAGCAGTTTTCTAATCAGTTAATGTTTCCGGATAAAGCCCCCGCCGCAGCGACGGGGCTTTATTTAAAGTGGAAGTCATTGACAGGTTTTCAGGGTCAGTCAAACAGGCCGGCAGAATAGCAGCTGCCGGCTTTCTTATTTCACAGCCTTCTTCTTTAAAAAATCCCTCAAATAACTGCAGGACGACCAGGCTTCTTTATAGAATGCCGTATTTCCATATTCTTTCATCAACTGCGGAAAGTATTTGTTATTCATAAACTGGCTCTCATACTGATCAGTGTCCAGCTCATATTTTTTATAATCGGAATTTGAATTAGCCTGGTAATAATCTTCGTATTGTGGTTGTTGCAAATGCTTCTGAGAACACTTGGCCATCATGAACAGGCATTTTGCCCTGAAATTAGCGTCAGTACTTGCTTTCATGGCCTCTTGATAAATTTGCTCAGCCCTGAAAACGCCATAATATTCTCTTTCAAAAGATGTGGCGCCTTTCGGAACATAATAACCGTCGGAACCACTTCGGAAATATTTTACCATTTCCCAAGCACGACCATAGTAAGTCATGTTATAATTACCACTTGCATATTTGTATAGGTCGGCCGCGGATGCCTTACCGGCCTTCTCCTTTTCACCCAACACCGCCATTTGCTTCACAAAGCTGAGCTTATCGAACTTTCCATTGTCGGCATCAAAAGCATTTTCCTGGTTGTCCGTCATCAATGCAGCAAAAGGATTTCTTTGAAGCCTTAATACCTGGGGATCTTTTATCTTTTGCAACCAATTTGCGGCTTCGGCAAAATTGTAATCACGGATATGCGTCATCGCAATCATGTCAATCACTTCATCATTGGTCATTTCAAAACCTCCACAGAGCCATTGTTCATAGGGAGTTTTCAATTTCGATTGGAGTAGCATATTCAATTCCAATATATCCTTCGTTTCCATTCTATCACGCACAAAATCCTTCCCACTTGCACCAAGACAAAGCGCTTCTTTGTAAATATCACCTTGTGAATGATAGCGCTTGGCCAATACCTGTCTCATCAAATTCGATTTGAAATTCGCCCATTTGTTTTCTTCCCAATAGCCATGCTTCGAGCCCTTGTCTGACTTTGCTTTTCGGTCCAACCATTTGAGTGGAGGAAGAAGCTGTTGTTCAAAAGTAGCGTCGATCTTGTCCTTTTCATTTATCGTCAACAATATTTCTGTCAGCTGACACTGATCTGCCAGCTTCGAGCTCAAATTCTGTTTCCTGGCCGCTTCCAGGAATTGATGCGATTTTGAATACTGCCTCGTGATGCAACTTAAATAGGAGCCAATCGTTTGATACAATCCCGGGTTTTTTACCAATGCATTTGACCCGGCCGTCGAACAGAAATAAATCAATGAATCTGCGTCGCGTCGCCAGGCATCAACTGTCTTCTTTGTACTTTCTTCCAGGTAATAATCATAGTAGTTAACCCCTCCTTTTAGCTTGCTGAGTGTGGGTGTCAGAAATTTCTCTTCAATCTTATTCACTTCACGAATGGCCAGAACCTCCAGCATCGTCGCATTGGGAGCAAATCTGTAAATCTGTTTGATTGTCTTCGTTTCATCTTCAACGCTTCCAAGTGCAAAAAGTCCAAGCAGGTTTGCCTTTTCCTCGGGCGTTTTGCAATACGCCATACAAACCTGGCGCGTTGCTACATCCGTTCCGTTCACACACCAGGAGAAACTCATATAATTGGAAACCCGCTTCATCTCAGTTCGCGCGAACAACGTGCTAAACAAATATGCGGCCTGGTTTTGCTGCCCCGTTCGCATCATTGCGCCCGCCTTCAGACCCAGACACAAATCACGCATAGCGTCGGTCATGTTTAGATTTTTCAACAGCTTTTCATACCAATCCAGTACATCTTTGTATCGGTGACTGTAGTGTGCGAGGCGCAGTATCTGGTAGGCGTACCGGCACTTGATAAAATCCTTTTTTGCAGCAGCGTGCAACTGAAATCCGTTCTGAATCAACTTCGCCATCCTGACGCTATCTCTCTGGATGGGCTCCCAAGCCGTCCAGTCGCCCGTGGCATGACGTTCCACCTGTTTGGCATACATCAGGTAACCCAGTGCTTCCAGATCTTTTGATTCCAGGAAATATGTCGTCATGCCATTTTTCATCACAGAATCGGGGAGTTGCAAGGGCCTGTTTTTTTCAAGATGGCTATAAAGGCTGGACAGTTGATCAACACTGAATTTGCACACAAAATCGTAAGCCGAATTTGAGCCAACCTTCTTTCCGCAATACCCAATCCATTCATCGCTCGTCACTCTTGACACATCAAGAGTTTCATCCCTGTCATAGAGAAAATTATAACCTGTGTAATAAAACTGACGGTATCCCTGGCTGTTAGACAAGTTGTTTTGAAAGAATGAGACATGGTAGTCGTAAGGATCAATTTCACCGCCGCAGCCAATTATATTGTAAGGAAAAGAGACCAGGAAGAGACTAGCGAAGACGGTCAAAGAGGTCTTCCAATTCATTTGGGTTGTATTTAATCAAATTTAATGAATCGAGATGGTAAAGAATAACGGTCAGAGGTACCTGTGGAAGTTTTGAATTGATCAGATCTTCCGCAAGTCTGACGGATTTCGCTGGTGATCCTTCGGCCCTCAACCAATCGCCTTTCTTGAAATCATATCCGGCAATCGAGCTGTCGCGCAGGAATTCAAAACGGTTCCCTGATTTCCGCAGGGCCGAACCTTTCAATGAAGAATCGGGCAAAGATGAAATCAGCCCTGAATATGCATTATTTCGAAAGAGCACTTTCCAATCAAATATTGGAAGCGCGATATCCAGTGGCATTTCATAATTTTCCAGGCCCCCGATATATTTCTTCATTTCTTCTATATCAAGGATTGAATTTTTACTTTCCGGGTCCCTGAGGTTTCCCATGTTGTAACACATCAAAGTGCCGCGGTCCACGGGCGGAATGCCGGTACTTACCTTATATTTTAGCTGGTGCAGCCTGATTGTTGCGGATAAGATCTGACCGGCCTTCAACTCTGATCTTACACCCTGCAGCAACGAAAAAAAATTGCTTCTCGTTTTCCTTGTCCAATCGCAGTCAATCTGAATCTGCCTGATATTTGTGATGTTTTGCTGTTCACTGATCGCATGGATCAATTCCACAATTCTTACACCCAGTGCATGGCAGGCGACACTGTCGAATGACTCAAGCGACTGGTTGGTGATGAATACGACAGGCACGAGCTCAATTCCCGAATCAAGTATATATTTCCTGGTTTCGGGCTGAAAATTAACTTGGGCAATGGGTGTGGGATGATTCGCCTCAGATTCGGCAATATCAAAAAACTTCAGATAGATCTTTTTCACGCCATGCTGACGCAGGCTATTCTTTTCAAGTGAGGGTAACGAAAAATTTGATTTCCAGAAATAATATGCCCTGGTGATTTCTCTTGGCCGCTTTGACCCACAGGCCACGCAAAAAGCTAAAATGATTAATAGGAAATTCATCCAACACCTGAACTTCCAATTTCTATTTGGCCGTAATTTGTGAATCATCCAACCAAAAATAGTTGAAGCATGAGAAAATCAGCCATGTCCTTCATTATCCTCTCCGTTTATCTTCTGTTTTCCCTGAACCTGTTTGCACAACTTGTTTCAGGTCCCATGTTGGGACAGGTTGAACTCAGGACTGCGAAAATTTGGGCCGAAGTGAATCCTGCTTCTAAAGCGGTCTCTTTGAAATATTGGAAAAAGGGAGAGGCGTCAAAAGCAAAAACCATCATAATCATGCCGGAGCAAAAAGCCTGGTATGCACCCGTGCTTTTCAACCTGGTGGCCCTGGAGATGAATACCGATTACGAATACACGATAACGGTGGAAGCCAATACAAAAACAACCACCGCTGTGGCAGGCTTCAAAACGATGGAACTGTGGCAGTGGCGAAAACCCGCGCCCGACTTCGTTTTCCTGACCGGCAGCTGCGCCTATTTCAACGAGCCGGTCTATGACAGACCCGGGAAACCCTACGGTGGAGATTCGTCCATCTTTGAAACCATGGCTAAGGAAAAAGCATCGTTCATGATGTGGCTGGGAGACAATTGGTATACTCGCGAAGCCGACTACTTCAGCGTTTGGGGATTATATTATCGTGCAAGTCACGACAGGGCGCTTCCAATCATGAAAAATTTCCTTAGGAATATGTCGCACTATGCGATTTGGGACGATCACGATTATGGATTTAATGATGCGGACAAGAGTTTCATCTTTAGAAATGAGAGTACCGAGGTATTCAGGAAATACTGGGCCAATCCGAGTTATGGCCAGGATGGGCAGGGCATTTACACTAAGGTCTCTTACAGCGACTGCGATTTCTTCCTAATGGATGACCGAAGTTTCAGAACCTCCGATAAAATGGAGCCCCGCATCGACGGCAAACCAAATCCGGACAAAAAAATGTGGGGTGATACACAAATGGAATGGTTAAAGAATTCACTTCGCACCAGCACTTCGGTTTTTAAAATTATTGTGACCGGGAGTCAGACCCTGAATGCGGCATCTCCTTGGGATTGCCTTCAGAATTATCCAATTGAATTCAATAACCTCATGAATTTTTTGACGGAGGAAAAGATTAATGGCGTGTTGTTCATCACGGGCGACAGACACCATAGCGAAATCAACAAGTGGGACCGCAGTGGCACCTATTCATTGTATGATATCACCAGCTCGGCCCTCACTTCAAGTGTTGGAAAAGTGACAGGCAATGAAGTTAACAATCCCGGACGCCTGCCGAATACACTTGTTGAGCAAAATAATTACGCACGGATTACGGTAAGCGGTGCACAAAGAGCAAGAAATTTGAAAGTGGAATTTGTGGGTGTAAAGGGAGACTTATTAGCGAGCTGGTCGGTGAAAGAATCTGAATTAAGAACGCCTTAGGTCAAATTTCCGGCACAAAATTTTTGGTACCTTGTGGCATGCAGGTAGAGCTTACTTATAACAAAGCAGATGTTTTACAGGCACTTCGTTATCACTTCATTACGAGGAGAGAAATAAGACTGATGGTCATCCTCGTGAATGTTTTTGCGCTGGTATCGGCGGGGCTGTTTTTCTTTCATAAGATTTCCCCGATGGCGTTTCTGATCAGTTCCTTACTTTGGTTCAGCATGATGTTTATGTTTTGGCTTTGGTTGCCAAGAACCATTTACCGGCGCAACGCAACTTTCAAAGATCATTTTACGCTGAGCATCCAGGACAATCACGTGTCCATCCAAAATGAGCGGGGCAGCAAATCCTGGGCCTGGCGGGAATTCAGTGAATATCTGGAAACGCCGAAGTTCTTCCATCTCTACTTCAATCCACGATCATTCTTTCTTGTACCGAAAGATGCATTCGGCGGCGTCGAAGCGGTGCATGAAGCCAGGATGATACTAAAGGAAAAAATCAAGAGGGGATTTCTAACGTAGGGTTTTCAGCATAACAAAGTGTGGTATGGTCACTTCCTGGAATTCATCTCCATCCACTCTGTAGCCTAACTTTTCATAAAAACCGATTGCTGATTTGCGAGCGTGCATGCTCATGGTGCGAAAGCCCCTGTCGCGGGCCACGTTTTCTGCGAAATTCATCATGGTTGCTCCGATGCCTTTCCCTTGCATATTGTTCTGAACCGCCATTTGTCGAAGCCTGCAGGTATTGCCTTTTTCTCTTGTGATGAGGCAACAGGCCAGCAACTTTTCGTCATCAAATGCGCCAATCAGAATATCTTCTTTTTCTTTCTCAAGTTCATCTTCCGAGAATGCGAGTCCCAGTGGTTTCCTGAGGATCTCATAACGGAGGTCCACCATTTTTTGGTAGTCATCGGATCCATGTTCTATTATTTTTAAGGCCATGCAAAAGAAATTGGAAAATGGAAAGAAAAAGCCGTTCCAATTAAAAATACAAAAATTTTTCAATCATCAATTATCGGGAACTGTGGCAAAGCATTCAGTTTCCGTGAATAATGATAGTGTACGCGTCAGGGTATCATAAATCTTTGTATTTATTGCAAAAAGTATATTTTTGCAGCCAGTAAACACTAAAATTTACAACCATGTCAGACATTGCAACAAGAGTAAAAAAGATAATTGTTGACAAATTAGGAGTTGATGAAGCGGAAGTTACACCTGAAGCTTCTTTTACCAACGACCTGGGCGCAGATTCACTCGATACGGTAGAATTGATCATGGAATTCGAAAAGGAGTTCAATATTTCTATTCCCGATGAGCAAGCAGAGACCATTACCACTGTAGGTCAAGCTGTTGCCTACTTAGAAGAACATGCTAAGTAATTTACCCCTCAATTTCACAGGCGAACCAAATGGAACTTAAGCGAGTTGTTGTAACCGGTATGGGCGCTTTGACACCGCTCGGTAATTCCGTGCCAGACTATTGGCAGGGATTACTGAATGGCGTGTCTGGCGCCAATATGATTACACTATTCGATACAAGCAAATTCAAAACAAAGTTTGCCTGCGAATTAAAAAACTTCGATCCAATCCAACACCTTGATCGAAAGGAGGCCCGTAAAATTGACCGTTTTACACAAACTGCCCTCGTGGCAAGCGACGAAGCCGTGAGAAGCGCGGGCATCACCAAGGAGAATGTCAGGCCCGATAGAATCGGCGTGATTTTCTCCAGCGGTATCGGAGGTATCACCACTTTCCAGACGGAAGTGATGGAATTCGCCCGCGGAGATGGTACCCCCAGATTCAATCCCTTTTTCATTCCCAAAATGATACTGGATATTGCCGCAGGGCAAATCTCCATGCGTTTTGGCTTTCGCGGACCGAACTTCGCCGTTGTTTCGGCCTGCGCCTCGTCCACCAACGCCATCATGGAGGCTTTTAACATCATCAGGATGGGAAAAGCCGATATCATGCTTTCCGGTGGAAGTGAAAGTGTCATTATTGAAGCGGGGGTGGGCGGATTTAACGCGATGAAGGCATTAAGTGAGCGCAATAGCGAATTTGCTACTGCAAGCAGACCGTTTGATAAGGATCGAGATGGCTTTGTCATGGGAGAGGGAGCCGGACTAGTTGTTCTGGAGGACTTGGAGCACGCGAAAGCCAGGGGAGCTAATATCATTTGTGAAATTGCTGGTGCCGGTGCAACGGCCGACGCGCACCACATCACAGCGCCGCATCCGGAAGGACTTGGTGCAAAAGAAGTGATGATCGCTGCACTCAAGGACGCAAACATGCAGCCTTCTGATATTGACTACATCAACGTACACGGTACCTCCACACCACTGGGTGATATTTCCGAAACAAAGGCGATCCTGGATGTGTTCGGCGACAGTGCATACAAGCTCAATATCAGTTCAACCAAATCGATGACGGGTCACCTGCTGGGTGCGGCCGGGGTGATTGAAGCTATTGCATGTATAAAATCTGTTGAAGAAGACATCGTACCTCCTACGATCAATCACTTCACTGACGATCCCGAACTGGATCCAAAACTTAACTTCACTTTCTGGAAACCCCAGCGCAGAACAGTAAGAGCCGCCCTTAGCAATACCTTCGGGTTTGGTGGTCATAATGCTTCTGTGATTGTCAAAAAATATTTATAATACCCCAAACGTTTCAATGTATATTGCAAGGGACGAACCCTTGAATCTGGCTGTCTGCCCCAATGGGGTGAACTTAAAAAAACTTTGTGCGTTTTCTAATTCAATACCTGGGATTAAACAAAACAGACCGGGATTTTTACAAACAATTGAGCAACGTTATCGGCTTTGCTCCCGGACATCTCTCTCTCTACAAGACAGCTCTAAGTCACCGTTCTGTAAAGGAAGGCGCAGATCAAAACAATGAAAGGCTCGAGTACCTGGGTGACGCCGTGCTGAGCGGAATCGTGGCCGATTATCTTTTCAAGCGATATCCCTACAAAGAAGAAGGTTTCCTGACAGAAATGCGAAGTAAGATGGTAAACAGACAGACCCTCAATGAAGTTGCATTGAAGATGGGGCTGAAAAAAATTACTTTTTACAATAAGAATGATGCTTCGCTGAAGATCAGTCAGATTTTTGGCAACACCCTGGAGGCATTGGTAGGTGCGGTGTATTTGGATAAAGGGTATACGCGGACGAAGTTCTGGGTTTTCCAGAGAATAATAATTCCTCATATGTTCATTGACGATCTCGAGAATCTTGAGATCAACCAGAAAAACAAACTTTACGGCTGGGCCAATAAGAAAGGAAAGAGTCTTGAATTTGAAACCATCGACGAGCGCTTTGAAAATGGCAGAAGACTCTTTACAGTTGCGGCAGTGGTGGATGGTACTGCAATTGCGGAAGGCAGGGCATTTAACAAGAAAGACGCAAGTCAGATTGCGGCTCAGATTGCAGTTGAAAAGCTGGGATTGAATAAAGCAGATACGCCGGAGGAAGCGTGAATTAGTTGTCTATCTCCATACAAAGTTCAATCAAAACGCCATTGGTATTTTTAGGGTGAAGAAAGCAGATAAGTTTGTTGTCTGCACCCGCCTTAGGTTCTTCATTCAACAACATAAAGCCTTCACTTTTCAGCCTGTCCATTTCTGCTCTTATATCCTCTACTTCAAATGCAATGTGATGTATGCCTTCACCCCGCTTTTCAAGGAATTTCGAGATCGGTCCGGATTCATCGGAACTTTCCAGGAGTTCTATCTTCGTTTCGCCCGTTCTGAAAAAGGCTGTATTCACTTTCTCTGAATCGACTGATTCCGTCTTATAACAGGTTGTAGCCAGCAGCTTCTCATATACCTTAACGGCGTCAGCAAGATCCCGAACGGCGATCCCGATATGTTCAACCTTTATCATTTCACTGATTTTGAATGTTTAATGAAAAGCTCCGGCAAGTCGGTCAGCTCTTGGGAAGCAAAAATATAGCACGAATTTTCGTAATTTTGAAGGTAAATTCTCACAGACGCTCATGCTTCAAACGCCAGTATACCTCGACTACAATTCCACGACACCCTGCGACAGGAGGGTAGTTGAGGCGATGCTGCCGTTTTTCACCCGTCACTACGGAAATGCGGCCAGCCGCGATCACGTTTTTGGCTGGGAAGCCGAAGAAGCCGTTCAGATTGCAAGGGAGCAGGTTGCGGCGTTGGTTCATTGCGAAACCAGGGAACTGATATTTACTTCCGGCGCCACGGAATCTGTTAACCTGGCGCTGAAAGGCGTGTTTGAAAACTATGTTTCAAAAGGAAAGCACATCATCAGCGTTCAAACAGAACATAAGGCCGTGCTGGATGTCTGCGCGCATGTTGAAAAGATGGGTGGAGAGACCACCCTGCTTGGCGTTGACGAGCGTGGCCTGCTGGACATGACGAAGCTTGAGTCGTCTATTAGAAAGGATACTATACTCATTGCAGTCATGTATGCGAATAATGAAACGGGTGTGGTGCAACAGATCCCGGTCATCGCTGAAATGGCCAAGCGGCATGGCGTGATCTTTTTTTCTGATGCTACCCAGGCGGTTGGAAAAATTCCAGTGAGCGTAGTGGAGGATGGAATTGATCTGATGGCATTTTCTTCTCACAAGATATATGGACCAAAAGGCACAGGCGCATTGTATGTAAGGCGAAAGCAGCCGCGCGTAAGTTTGTCGGCGCAAATTCATGGCGGAGGCCATGAACGCGGACTTCGAAGTGGCACCCTGAATGTTCCGGGCATCGTTGGATTCGGAAAAGCTGCCGAGATCTGTAAATTGGAGATGGAACCTGAACAACAACGGATGTCGGGCCTGCGGGATCGCTTACAGGCTGGGCTAACCGAAGCAGGTACCGTGAAGATAAATGGTGAAGGGGCCAGGCGTCTGCCGAATGTGTTGAATATCTCATTTTACGATATTGAGGGCAAGGCACTAATTGCAGGAATCAATAAGCAAATCGCCGTTTCAACAGGCTCTGCTTGCACGTCGGCCAATCCGGAGCCTTCACATGTATTGAAGGCAATGGGTCTGACGGATAAGCTGGCGGCCTCGGCCATCCGTTTCAGTTTGGGAAGATTCACCACAGAAGAGGAAATAGATTTTACGATCCACGAAATCCACCAGAAACTAAATAACCTATCTAAAATCTACAATCAACAATCTACAATCTAGAATATGATTTATATAAGTGATAAAGCGAAATCTAAGGTTGCTCAACTAAAAACTGAAGCCAACCTGGGTGAGGACTATTTTATTCGCGTAAGCGTAGTGGGAGGAGGTTGTTCAGGACTTTCTTATAAGCTGGATTTTGATAACGAGTCCAAACCTTCTGACCAGGTGTTTGAAGACAATCATACGAAACTGGTAACCGACCTGAAGAGCTTTCTTTATTTATGCAATACGACCCTTGAATTCAGCGACGGCTTAAACGGTAAAGGATTTCATTTTAGCAACCCCAACGCCAGCCGAACCTGTGGCTGCGGAGAGAGCTTTGCTGTTTAGATCATAAAAACAGAAACCCCGACATTAGGTGCCGGGGCTCTTTGCAGTTGGTTTTGGGTAAAAATCGTGTCTATAATCTAAAAAAAGCTTTGGTTACGACCTTATCAAAATCGCGGTAGCGAATATAATACTTTCCCTTTTTTAAGCAATTGGTGTTAATAGCTTTTTCGGCTAGCGAGAGGGTTTGCAGGAGTTGACCGTTACTATTGACAAGTTCAAGGGTGCCCTTGCTGCTTGGCGGGGAAAAAATAACAAATAAAATATTATCGCAGGGGTTAGGGTAGAGGGAAAATACGTGGTTTCCCACATAACTTATCCTGATTTCGGGAGAAAAGAAGTGTCCCCCAGCCTCATCTCGAGCCCCAATCCGGAAAAAATAGTCACCCGGTTCAGGCAGCGTGTCCCGCCATTCATAGGCAAGTGAAGGCATGGCCTTTATTTTAATGGCGACCCTTGGACCCTTTCTTCGTTCCAGTTCATAATTCATACCCTGTTGTGGAATCCAGTTTATCGTTACAATACCATCCGATTCCCTTGCCCTGATGGTCACATTTGTTAAGGGTAGTGTGTTGAACCGGCTCCTCGACGCCAAAGTGAATTCGGAGAACGCTACCACATAATTGTCCGAACTCAGGTAACCATAGTTGTTATCTCCATTAACAGCAGGATCGATGCCTTCCTGGTTCCATTTCAAACCAAAGCCAAAGTCGTAGTAGTGTGCCACTGCCAGGTCATTTCTTTCAATAGGCGTGGATCCAACAAAACTGGTGGGCCGCCACGACAGGCTGACTTTCGCAGCATCATTCGGAGCGTTGCTGGCAATTTTCCAATATTCAACATGACTCACGTGATCGAGCGGAGGATTATTCACTGATAAAATATCCTGGAAGGGGCGATTGAAATATTGAACGATGTAAGAAACAGAATCTGAATTTGCCCTTTCTATTCCCAGCGGTGCGAAGACGCCCGATTGACCCACCGGAACCATTCTTTTTTCAGTGCTGGATACGTTTATCTGAATTGGACCATCCACGAAGGATTGCTCCCATCCTTCGTTTGAATTCCCATATGCGTTAACGGGGCTAACAATGGTTGCATTTTTTCCAAGTACAAGTATACGCACGCTGTCTGTGATGATGTTTCCGCGTAAGAGGCCGAGATTGCCATTAACCAACACCTTTCTTTTTGCAGAAGCCGAACCTGTGCAATCCAGGAAAAGGTTTTGAAAACTGCAGGAACCTGTCCCATCGCCGGCGCCAATTTCAGGATTGTTTCCCAATAACTGCACCGTACCCGTCATATTTGTATTTCCAATGTCGAGGATGGATGATCCATTTTGAACAATGCTTCCGTATATTTTGAAGCTGCCTGCGTGGACCGTATTCGGATGAAAAATAAAATAACCCTGGTTAACGATGAAGTCGTTTTGGATTACGACATCGTTCACCGAACCAAAGAGACTGAGATTAATATTTGCCTCGGTTTGAAGATAGCCATAGGTGCGTCCTCCAAGCGAAAGTCCAATGGCTTGTTGCTGATCGTATCGACTTCCGTTTTCAAAAATGGTCACCGAAAATGGCGCAGCTGCTCCGAATGGATTTCCTCCGTCCTGGCTTTGATAAACAGAACCTTTTTTGAAAACAATCGAATTAAAATGGAGCGTTCCGAATGCGTTCCCGGTAAAGCCCGATGCACTGATAAAGCGGGCACCCGATTCGAAAATAATCGATGCGCTATCGATGGATTCAAGTCGATGGGGAGCGCCACTCACGCGTATAGTACCCATGACCTGACCCTTACAGCCTCCTGTCACTAATAAGTGAATGTCGAAAGCACCTGCCAGTTCCAGAACAGCGCCGGCTTGAACAAGCATATGAGGCGCCTGGATGCTGATGTTTCCCACCTGAAGATTGGCTGATGATGAAGCACTAATTCTAACCTGGGCCCTGTTTAGAATGCTGACTGACCCGATCGATTCGGACACAGGTATTCCGGTCACAATTGCATCAGCGTTGAATTGGAGCATATCGTCAGGCTTTGGGCTCACCCGGATCGGGCTCCAGCTGGTGGGATCGGTCCAGGATCCCGAACCGGCGACGAAATTGTAAAGCGTTTGGGCGGCCAAACAATAAGACCACCACAATGCGGCAAAAAGCATGGTGTATTTCATGATGAAAGATTTAGCTGATTTGGCCGCGATGAGGAGGGGAGAGCAATAAAATTATACAATAAAATTAGCTTTTCCGTGCATAATAGGTTTTGGGGTTGAACCGTTATCTTGCAGCATTATTATGTGGTCGATCTGTAAAAAAGAACTCAAACAATTTTTCAGCAGCCTTACGGGATACATCGCCATCATCGTTTTCCTTTTATTGAACGGGCTTTTCCTTTTTGTTTTTCCGGATTCCAATGTTTTGGATTTCGGGTATGCCACTCTTGACAAATTTTTTGAGTTGTCACCCTGGATTTTATTGCTGTTGATCCCTGCCATCACTATGCGCAGTTTCCCTGATGAATTCCGGGCGGGGACTTATGAGATTCTTGAAACCAGTCCGGTGGGCAGGTGGCAGATGATCTTTGGAAAATATTTTGCCTGCCTCATTGTCGTGCTGATTGCGTTGATCCCAACCCTTATTTATGTTTTTACCATCAACTCGCTTTCAACAGGTGGGATTGATGGTGGCGGCATTACCGGTTCATATATTGGGCTTATTTTTCTATCTGCTGTGTTTACGGCCATCGGCGTATGCTGCAGCAGCTTTACCCAGAATGCTGTCGTTGCTTTTTTGTTGAGCGCTTTTGCCTGCTTCATACTTTACAATGGTTTTAGTGCTGTGAGCAAAATTCCTGCATTTCAGTCGGGCGCCGATTACTATACAGAAATGCTTGGCATCGATTTTCATTATCGCAGCATCAGCAGGGGAGTGGTGGATACAAGGGACCTGGTTTACTTCGCAAGTTTGATCTTCTTCTTTCTATTGATCACTCAAAAAAATCTGACCAAACGGCTGGCCTGATATGAATAAGATTTTTACTGCTAAATACGGCTGGATCGTTGCACTTTTGGTGATCATTTTATTAAACTGGGTCGCCGGTTCCATTCATTTTCGTGCAGATCTCACCGGCGAAAAAAGATACAGCCTTTCCTCACCCACTAAACGAATCCTTCGCTCGCTGGAGGAACCCATTGATATCACCGTTTTGCTGGACGGCCAGTTGCCGGCAGGTTTTCGCAAACTTGAAAACAGCAGTAAAGACATTCTCCAGGAATTCAAAGAAGTTGGGAGATCGAATATCCGATTCCATTTTGAACGCCCGGGCGTTGGCCTGGATGACAGCGCGCGCTATTACCTGTATGATTCACTCAGCCGGCTGGGCATTCACCCCACTAACGTAAAGGCACAAGTGAAACAAGGCGAATCCATGGAACAACAGATGGTTTTTCCGGGAGCGGTTGTGAAGTATCAGGACCGCGTACTTGGCATCGACCTGTTGCAGGGACAATCCTCCATTGATGGGCTTAATTCGCTGAACAATGCGGAGGCCTTATTGGAATTCAAGTTTACAGACGCGATCCACAAGATTACGGTCGACTCGGTTCCCGTTGTCGGCTACCTGGTTGGAAACGGTGAACCCCTTACTTACAATATGGTGGATTTGATTGACCGGACGCTGAAGCCGAATTATGGTTTTGGATTTGTGCATCTCGATAGTTTCCCAACCATTCCGCAAGCCTTTAAAGCGATTGTCATTGTAAAACCCACACAACCTTTTAGTGAAGGGCAAAAACTGAAACTGGATCAATATGTAATGAATGGAGGTCGGTTGATTTGGATGCTCGATAAACTTTACGCGAGCCTCGACAGCCTTCAGAGGTCAGAAGGAAGCTTTATTGCTTTCGATATGGGGCTGAACCTGGATGACCTGCTTTTCAAATATGGAGTTCGTATCAGTCCGGATCTGGTGCAGGATTTGAATTGTGCGCAAATCCCCACTGCATACGGGGAAATGGGCGGCAAACCACAAATTCAATTGGTTCCCTATCCGTTCTTCCCATTGCTCGGAAACAATGGATTGAATCATCCCATTTCAAAAAACCTGGATTATGTGATGAGTCAGTTTCCGAGTTCAATTGATACCGTAAAGGCGCCAGGCATACGGAAGACACCCATTCTCACAACTTCTAACGATTCAAGAATATTGAGCACGCCGGCAAAGGTCGAATGGTCGGCAGTTAAAAACGAGGAGGACCAAAAGACTTTTAATCATGCACCTGTACCTGTGGCATACCTCCTTGAGGGAAAATTTTCATCGCTTTACGCAAATCGGATCAATGCGGCGGTTGCAGATAGCCTGGCCAGAATTTATGGTAATCCATACAAGGCGTCCAGCGTGGAAGACAATCAAATGATCGTAGTCGCAGATGGCGATATCGTAGTCAATCCGGTCAGCCAGAAAGAGGGACCGCTAACCATGGGGAGAAATCTATATACGGGGTACCAGTATGCAAACAAGGATTTCTTTCTAAACTGCCTGGAATGGCTTACCGATCGTTCCGGTGTTTTGGAACTTCGGAGCAAAGACTACACGCTTCGGTTATTAGATAAAAAGAAAATAGAGGAGGAGCGCTCAACCTGGCAATTGCTCAATATCGGTTTGCCGATAGGGTTAGTACTGATATTTGCACTGCTTTATCAATTCCTTCGCAAAAGACGCTACGCGTAAACGACAGGTAGTGAACCTTGATTTCGTATCTTCGCGCCTTATCCAAATCGGATGAATCGTACACAAGTTACCTATTTGGTTTTCGGCGCACTTTTAAGTCTGGCCCTGGTTTTTGACCTGGGCCTGATGAGTAAGAGGAAATCTCATATCAGTATCCGCAAGGCACTCTATCAAACGCTTTTCTGGGTTGGACTTTCAGTTGGCTTTTTCATTTTTCTCTGGTTCGAAAAATCTCCACATCTCGCTACGAAATACATCACGGCCTATCTCATGGAGTGGTCGTTAAGCATAGACAATATTTTTGTTTTCATCCTGATTTTCACCTTTTTTAAAGTTCCGGAAGAGGACTCGGGCCGTGCCTTACTAATTGGCATTCTGCTGGCTATCGTCTTCAGGATGCTGTTTATCGCAGCGGGTATTGGTCTTATCGAGCGCTTTCATTGGCTACTGTATATCTTCGGAGCATTTCTCATTTTCACGGGGTATAGGTTGTTTTTTCAAAAGGATGAGGATGAATTCGATCCGTCGAATTCGAAGATCTACAAATTCATGATGCAGTATTTGCGCGTGACCGAGATAGAACCGAGAGGAAGATATATTATCAAACTACATGGCAAGAGTTACTTTACACACCTTTCACTGGTGGTTGTGATGCTCGCCGCGATCGACATTGTTTTTGCACTGGACTCAATACCCACGGTGGTCTCACTGGTTCGCGAACATGCCAACAAGCCCTTTACGAGTGACGATGTGCTGGTGATCTATTCCTCAAATATTTTTGCCGTTTTAGGATTGAGGTCGTTGTTCTTCCTGCTGAAAGGAGCCGTTCATAAATTTGAATACCTGCAACAGGGAATTGCGGTCGTACTGGCATTCATTGGCGTGAAAATGCTGATTGAAATTTTTCACGTTGAGATCAATATTTACATCTCTTTGCTGGTTATTGTTGTGTGCCTGACCACGTCCATCATCTACAGTTTATATAAAGACCGACAGGCAAATGCCGAAGACGTGGAAGATAATTCTTTGTAAATTCAGTGGACAGATGACAGTTGACAGCAGACAGCATCAATACACCATCGATATCGTTGGCGACATCACGGGTGGCACCGTTGTTGCCAGGGGAGATCAATCCTTTCTTGATCACCTGCTGTTGGACAGCAGGAAAATCATTCTTCCTTCCAGTTCCATATTCTTTGCTTTGAAGGGGCCTCGCCGCGATGGGCATCAGTTCATATCCGAAGTTTACCAGCGAGGCGTACGAAATTTTGTGGTTAGTGAGGAAATTGATCCGCTTTCTACCCCTGGATCAAACCTGCTAAAGGTTGAGGATACCCTGACTGCGCTTCAACTTCTGGCCATTTATCATCGGTTGCAATTCAATATTCCTGTAATTGGAATTACAGGTAGTAATGGCAAGACCATTGTCAAGGAATGGCTCAACCAATTGTTGGAAAGCAGGTTTAGAATTGTGCGCAGTCCCAAGAGCTATAACTCCCAGACCGGCGTTCCACTCAGCATTTGGATGATTGGCCAGCAGCACCAATTGGGAATTTTTGAGGCGGGCATTTCAATGCCAGGTGAAATGGAGAATTTGGAAAGAATGATCCGGCCTACGATTGGTGTTTTCACCGCGCTTGGAGAAGCACATAGCGAAGGATTCCAAAATATTGAAGAAAAGATAAGCGAAAAACTCCTGTTGTTTAAAAACGCAAGTGCAATTGTGTATTGCAAAGATATCGCCGCGTTAGAGGAGCAGGTGAAGGCACTGGCTTCTGGTCGAAAAAAGGCCGGCGAACCCGTTGAATTAGCGAGCTGGAGCAGGAAGGGAGAAGCCCCGCTTCAAGTAAAGAAAGTGCATATTGAAGACAATGAGGCCAAATTGGAAGCCGTTTTCGAAGGCAGAAATACTTCAATTTCGATTCCTTTTGCAGATGAAGCGTCCATTGAAAACGCGATCACTTGTTGGTGTGTTCTCCTGCACCTCGGCTGTGACGATGCATACATCGCAGAGGAGATGAAAAAGTTGTCGCCCGTGGCAATGCGGTTGGAGCTGAGACAGGGCATCAATAATTGTTCTATCATTAACGACAGTTACAGTGCTGATCTCAGTTCCCTGAACATCGCACTCGATTTTCTTTTGCAGCAACAACAACACGCCACGAGAACAGTTGTCCTTTCCGACATTCTGCAGAGTGGCCGGTCGGCACATGAATTATATTCCGCGGTTGCCCGTGCGCTGCTGGAAAAAAAGGTAAATCGTCTATACGCGATTGGTCCCTCCATTTCTGAACACAAATCGGCATTTGAGGGATTGGGTCTGAAAACTTTTTTCTTTAATAGTGTGGCAGAATTTCTCCATGATTTTCACAGCAATCGTTTTCAGAATGAGACCATTTTATTGAAGGGAGCGAGGATATTTGAATTCGAATCTATCAATGCCTTGCTGGAGCAACAGGTTCATCAAACGGTTTTGGAGATCGATTTATCAGCCATCGCCCAGAATTTGAAGTCTTATCAACAGCTGTTGAATCCGGGTACGCGCATCATGGCCATGGTAAAGGCATTCAGCTATGGAAGTGGCAGCTATGAAATCGCAAATCTGCTTCAATTCCACAAAGTGGATTATCTAACGGTTGCCTATGCGGATGAAGGCGTGGAACTTCGAAAGGCCGGGATATCGCTGCCCATTATGGTGATGAATCCGGAAGAAGCAAGTTTCGGTGCAATCACGGATCATGATCTGGAGCCGGAAATCTTTTCTATAAATATTTTTCAGTCGTTTCAATCTTACCTAAGGCGCCAGGGGGTGCAGGATTATCCCATTCACCTTAAATTGGATACCGGCATGCATCGGCTGGGTTTCCAACCAGCGGAACTGGATCAATTACTAATGGTCTTGAGATCTTCCGGCGAAATGCGGGTGAAATCGGTGTTCAGTCACCTTGTTGCCAGCGAAGACCACTTGTCCGACGCCTTCACAAAAGAACAGGGCCTCGTTTTTTCAGAAGCCTGTGTGAAAATAGAATCCTCGCTTGGTTATCCATTTCTCAAACATATTGCAAATACTGCGGCAATTGCACGCCATCCCGAATTGCAGTTTGATATGGTGAGACTTGGAATTGGCTTGTATGGCGTATCGCCCGGCGGGGGAGCAAATCCATCGCTTCGCGAAGCGAGCAAGCTTAAGACCACCATTGCGCAGATCAAAGATGTGAAGGCCGGAGAATCTGTAGGTTACGGTAGAAAGGCGATTTTGAGGAAAGATTCACGGATTGCCACCATACGCCTGGGTTACGCTGACGGGTACCCGAGAAGTGTAGGGAATGGGAAAGGTTATGTAAGCATCAAAGGCAAACCCGCGCCAGTGGTTGGAAATGTTTGCATGGACATGACCATGGTGGATATTTCAGATATTGACGATGTGAATGAGGGGGATCTCGTGCTGGTATTTGGGCCCGGGCTGTCGATTTCCGAGGTAGCAAAATGGGCAGATACAATCCCTTATGAAATCATGACAGGTATTTCTAGAAGGGTGAGGCGGGTATATTTCGAAGAGTCTTGATAGGCTGAAACCCGCTGTGGCGGGTATTTTTGTGCCTGGAAAGGGTCGAAAGCCTGTTGCTTGGGCCATTCTAAGTATATTTGCCGATAAATCAAAGACGGTGAAATTCAGGACAGTTGTATTGTTGACCCTATTAATTCTCATTGCTGACCAGGGAGTGAAATTCTGGGTGAAAACCCATTTTTACATTGGAAAGGAGGTCAACGTGATGGGAAGCTGGTTCCGGCTTCATTTTATTGAAAATGAAGGGATGGCCTATGGATGGAAGTTTGGTGGAGACATGGGTAAAATGACCCTGACGCTTTTCCGCCTCTTCGCCGTGATCTTCGGAACGTTCTACCTCCAAAAAATCATTAGGCAGGGATATCACAAGGGGTTCATCATTTGCGCTACCCTGATTTATGCAGGAGCCATTGGAAATCTTCTCGACAGCATGTTTTATGGCCTCATCTTCGATAACAGCGATCCCTATCTGCAAAATACCGCCCGCTTGTTTCCTCCTCATGGCTATGCAGGGTTTCTTCATGGCAAAGTTGTTGACATGCTATATTTCCCGATCATCACCGATGCACATTTCCCGAAATGGGTTCCGGTTTGGGGTGGTGAGGATTTCGAATTCTTCAGGCCTGTTTTCAATATTGCAGACGCTTCCATCTCCCTTGGTGTCATTCTCATTTTAGTTTTTCAAAAATCATTCTTCCAGAAAAAGAAGCAGGACTTTCATTCGACGGTAGAAACGAGTTCTACGGTAAATGATGAAGTGCAGGTGAGTTAAAAAACAAGAGCCCCCTTTCGGAGGCTCTCGACAACAAAGTAGTTGTGGTGTTCCTACAACACTTTGTTTTCAGGGTATGGATCAAGAGGCCATGCCTTTTTAGGAGCACGACCATTCTTACTCAACTCAAGGTCGCTTGGAATCAAGCAAGGATAAGGGTGAACACTGTTTGTCCGGGCAAATACCCTTTCTAGTAGTGCCCTTTTCAGGATTTGGGTGAAAACTAAATCGTTGTTGTTGTAAGCTGGTTGCCCTTGCCTGGCGATTAACCGGCGAGGCTAAATCATGGGGAGTAAGTATGACCGCCTTGTTGATCGTGGCGGAGAAAGAACAGTATTTGGTTCCGCGTAAAATTTCTTCCATGCTTCTTTTGATTTCCTTTTGCTGATCGGTTTCCAGTCGAATGGTTCTCGTTAGCTGACCATTTAGGAAGCAAGAGGAAGAATCAGATCCTTCCTCTTGCATTTAGACGGTTTTGAATATCGTTGAGTCCGTTTTTTATTCTTTCACTACGCGCTTGTTCACGAACTGATTCTGGTATTGAATCTTGAAAATGTATATGCCTTTGCTCAACTTCGACAAGCCATCCAGTCTCAGGTTGTTAATGCCCTTGTTGAATGTTTGTTGTTTGGCGGTGATGAGCTTACCAAAAGCATCGTACAGTGAATAATAAACTGTTCCATTTTCTGGCTGGTAGAATTCGGCAGTAAGGTTATCACTGAACGGATTCACTACAGTTCGCAATTCAAACGGCATGCTCTTATTCGACAGCACAATAGTCTTACTGTATTTGACGCTCTGGTCTACCGGTGAGTACATTCTCAACCTGTAGAATGTGGTGCCTGTCACTTCCTGCGGGTCTACGAAACTATAGTCTGCGGGACCATTGCTATTGGCATATTTGCCGGCAATGCTTCCGATGGTCGTGAAGTTTGTACCGTCGGTACTTCGCTCCACATTATAAGACAGATCTTTCGTCTCATTCTGTGTCTCCCACTTCAGGTGCGATGCATTACCCTGCAACTGGCCATCGAAGTTGGTCAGCTGAACTGCCAACAGTACGCAGTTCTTGATGTCAAGCTTAATGTTGCTGAGCGTATTTGACACCGAACAGTTCGGATCCGCAAGATTCGTCGTATTTGTAGCCACCACAAGCCTGAAGATCGCGCCGCTATCGGCAAGCGTACCTACGAACGAGGGGTGAGTAACGTTGTATGAATATCCGCCAGGACCAGACACCGGTGTACCGGTACCAATCGCGCCATCATTCGCATAGGTCACACCATTGTCGGTACTCTTCTGCCAACGATACGAAGTATAGTTGTTAAAGAAAGAGGTGACGCCTACGCCAAAGTTTACAACGCTACCTGCACAAGTCGTGTAAACAGGTGACGGAGTAAAGGCGAGATCAGGCAAACATGTTGCGATAGAGATATCGTCCATCACCCAGTCGTTACCACCACCACCTGACGCGTTGTTACGAATCGATACAGTGATAGAAGTTTGTCCGGGCCTGGTCTTGAAGATAAATCCTTTCTTCACCCAGTTACCCGTATAGGTGACCTGTCCGGTTGTATAGTAGTCGAGACCATCGACGTTGAACGAGAGGTTCGGCAATACACCGGGTGTGTAAGTCGAGGTACTGTTCATATCAATACCGCAGTTCTTACACACATTTCGAACCCAACAAGAAAACTCATAATAGGTATCGGGGCATATTGAGGCAATGGATGTATTGTACGCTTCACTTGTGACCACATCAGCATTCACGACGAGCATATAGCCACCGTTAGCGCCAGCAGCAGCAGCCGGATTACCGGCTGCAGGTGAAGCAGCACCGGTATGGTCACCAATAATATCCCAGAAGCCACCAAACATACGGTTGCCGCAGGCCAGGGGATTTGGCATCGACAACACGCAGGAGTTTTGATACTGCGCAGCGTTGTTCGTCTGTTGGGACGGACTCAGGTTGTTGACGAGCGCATATCTGCCGTCGCCAGTTGGATTCGCCGGAGTAAGAGGCGTGTACTGGTAGTTCGGAATCGGAAAGACGGGTCCATACGACCTGTTCTGGGTGTTACCCTGGTCAAATGTACCATTCGATTCTCCACTAAAGTTAGCGCCCAATGCATTCGGGCAAAGAGCCAATGAAGGCGTGATTAAGATTTTATACTGATTCGCATAAATAATGGTATCAGCGCCAAATGCACTGTTTGTTTTCTTATAATATAGTGTACCCTTACCCAGGGTAATGGTATCACCATAGTTACCGGTAACGGTTACCCGAAATGCAGTTGTGATCAAAGTACCACCAAAAAGTTTGGGGATCGTAGTACCCGGATCTATCGTACCCGAACCTGTAGTATTGGTCGGAATATTGTTAGCGGGTGCAGCGGCACCAGCACCAATGTTCATTTTAATATTGTACTCACCGGCGCCGGGCGCCGCTTTGTAGGTACCGGCATCGTCACCACCAACATCCGTAAATGCGGAAACGGTGACACCTTCATTGGTAATGAGCTTCATGTTGCCTGCATTGTAGGAGGTCTTCGTGGGAAGGTTGTCTACGTAGCGGGCGAAAAAGAGATTGGTACCACCATTGTAGGTTCCTGCAAAGAAGATATTCGTTCTGATTTCCAGAACGTCTCCCGGCTCAACGGAACCACCAACGGTACCCTTTGTTATGTTTACATAACTGTTACCTGCTCGAAGAATGGTGTTAAACTGGGCTTTCGCTCCAGTCATCAGGGCAAGGGTTAATCCCAATGTAAAACAGGCGGCGTATAACTGCTTCATAAGCTTAAGGATTACTTTTTCCCTAGGGTCGGCTACCAAAGGGCAATCTTTTTTACCGATTGCCAATAATCAGTACCAGGTCGAACTGTACGCTCCTGGAAATAGTACGGTTTACTGATCTAAAACGCTTAACAACCTTATATTATTATATTCAGTGAATAATATATTGGAATACAAAAAACTGATATCCAGTTTATTAAAATTTTTACTTGAAACAATAATTTAGGCTAGCCCAATACGTTATATCAGGTTTAGTTTCGTGTCCTAAACCCATCCGTACCCAGTATGAAAACCAAGATCCAAGTCTTGAAATACCGTTTCATGCGTAAAACCCTATTTGTTTACGCAGTTCTTCTCCTCATTTCTTTTCAAACCTTTAGCCAGGCAAATGATCGTTTAATGTGGACCGTTAGGATCCTCTCCAACAAATTGGGCATGCCCTGGGAGGTCACCTATGGTCCGGATGACTCTCTTTGGGTAACAGAAGCAAAGGCTTACAGAATCAGAAAAATCAGCACAATAAATGGTGGAAAACGAACCATTTTAAGCCTGGCAAATAATAAAAACTTTGGCAGAAGTTCGCCTACCTGGCCCCAGGGTGGTCTCATGGGGCTCGTTCTGCATCCTCAACTTATGAGTGGTAAACCTTATGTGTACGTGGCCTATGTTTACCGTTTCGATAGTTGCACAACGACCATGACTCGCAATCCCTGTTATTTTAAGAGTAAAATTGAGCGATATACCTATAATATAGGTCCGAATACACTCACAAACCCGGTAACCGTGATGGATAATATACCTGGAAGCAATGACCATAACTCCGGAAGATTGGCCATCGGACCCGATATGAAATTATATTATACAGTTGGAGATATGGGAGCCGGGCAGTTCGGAAACCAATCCAGAACGGAAAATGCGCAGAATAAAGATATATATGAAGGAAAGATATTGCGTTTGAACCTTGAACAGGATACAGACGCTCCGGATGTGACCGATCCCTTCAACCGGTGGATTCCTAACGATAACCCCTACACGAATTCAGTAACCGGAAAAATGACCGCCGTTTATACCTACGGCCATCGAAATGCCCAGGGCCTTGTTTGGGGGCATATTAACCTGGGAGACTCACTGTTTTCTTCTGAGCACGGACCTCAGTCGGATGATGAAGTTAACATTATTACCAGGGGTAAGAATTATGGTCACCCTTATGTGATGGGTTATTGCGATGGCAACTTTAATGGCATCAGCAACGGACCTTATACACCTTCTGCATCCAATGGCGAGCAGAATAACTGTGCAACTTATAACCTGTATGGATCACAACCCATCAAAACATTATTCAGCACGAATGCGCCAAATCCGGACCCTGAAAGTAATAACGCTACCTGGCCAACGGTTGGACCCTCGAGTATCGATTTCTATGAGAGCAATGTGTTGCCCGGCTGGCAGAATTCTCTGTTGGTCACCACACTGAAAAATGGACGCGTGATCCGATTGAAGTTGAATGCAAACGGCAACGGTGTTGCGGCCGATAATGGCATGAATGGCACGGACACCATCACTTATTTTAATAGTTCAAATGGCCAAAGTAGATACAGGGATCTTTGCATTTCGCCTGACGGACTAAAAATATATGTTGCAACAGATAGTTCTGGCTCTACCTCAGGGCCTACGACTGGCGTGACTTCGCTTCCCAACAATCCGGGTTGTATCCTGGAGTTTTCTTATTCGGGCGTGTTGGCGTTGAGAGATATGCCCGCGAGTCCGAAGTATGACATCAGAGCCGAAATGAAGGTTTACCCAAATCCTGCAACCAGTTCCTTGAACATTCTGGTTAAGCGCGGCGTGAGCAAACCCATGCGCGTCCAATTGTTTGACATTGCAGGTAAAATGATTTACCAAGAATTTTCCAACAAAGACAATTTTTCTATCGATGTGAGCGATTATATCAGGGGAGTTTATCTTCTCAAAATTTACAATGGAAGTGATGTTCCCGTACTGTTGGAAAAAGTGATTTTTAAATAGATTTTACTAGCCCCTATCGATACTTACCGATTTCTCATGTTGTAGTTGGTTAAAAGCAAAAGGCAATTCGCTGCAAAGCGATTGCCTTCTTGCTTTTGTGGCATGGCCACAAAAGAAGGTATTGGGTATTAGGTATTAGGTATTAGGTATTGGGAAAATCGTACTCCCCATACCCAATACCTAATACCTAATACCTTGCCTCATTAACGAATTTGTTTCAATAAAGGCCTTCGAAAAACGTTATATAGGGTCCCTAATCCTAAACTAATCCGCTATGAAAACGGTATCACGTGGATCCACCATACCTGCTGCAATGGCCCTCAATATGATCGCACTCATGGGAGGTCTTCCCGCGGCAAAAAAATATCCCCAAAATGTTTTGTTGAAGCGTCTTTTCGAGCAAACTGCACTTAGGCCAGCCATAACTAAGGCTGATCCAAAACTGGGAATCGAATTTCACGATTCATTTTGGTTTGGCAACTATGAATAAGAAAACGCTACTATGAGGTTTTCTCCCCAACCATCTTGGACGGATCCACCCACTCATCAAATTCGGCCTCTGTGAGATAGCCCAGCTTGACAGCCATTTCTTTAAGCGTAGTTCCTTCCTTGTGTGCCTTCTGCGCAATTTCAGCTGCCTTGTAATATCCAATTTTCGGATTGAGAGACGTAACCAACATGAGTGAATTGGTCAGGTGCTTCCTAATATTTGCCTGGATGGGTTCAATGCCAACAGCGCATTTGTCATTAAAACTCCTAACGCCTTCTGCAATTAGCCTGGCACTATGCAGGAAATTATAAATCATCAGGGGTTTGAAAACGTTGAGCTCAAAATGACCGGTGGCACCGCCAATATTAATGGCTACATCGTTCCCCATTACCTGTGCCGATATCATGGTGAGTGCTTCGCATTGTGTAGGATTTACTTTACCCGGCATGATGGAAGAACCGGGTTCATTATCAGGTATAAAAATTTCACCAATGCCACTTCGCGGTCCCGATGAGAGCATCCTGATATCGTTCGCAATTTTCATCAGGCTTACAGCAACCGTTTTCAACGCGCCGTGCGATTCCACAATGGCATCGTGTGCGGCAAGTGCCTCGAATTTGTTTAGGGCGGTCACGAAGGGCAGTTTGGTTAGTGCGGAGATGTGAACTGCAACATTGTGCGCATAGCCTGGAGGCGTATTAATCCCTGTTCCAACCGCAGTTCCACCCAGAGCCAGTTCGGCCAGATGTGCCAGCGTATGCCGGATCGCCTTGATACCATGGTCCAACTGTGACACATAACCGCTGAATTCCTGTCCCAATGTGAGTGGCGTGGCATCCATAAAATGAGTTCTGCCGATTTTCACGATGTCCATGAACTGCTCACTCTTGCTCTTTAAAGTGTCTCTTAATTTTTCCAGTGAGGGGATGGTCTGTTTCACCAGCATCATGTAGGCCGCTATGTGCATGGCCGTGGGGAAGGTATCGTTGCTGGATTGAGATTTGTTCACGTCATCATTGGGATTCATTACCTTCTCCTTGTCGGTCAACTTTCCTCCTTTCAACACGTGAGCCCGGTTAGCAATCACTTCGTTGGCATTCATATTACTTTGCGTGCCGCTGCCGGTTTGCCAAACCACGAGCGGAAAATATTCGTCCAATTTTCCCTCCAGTATCTCATCGCAAACGCGTATAATCAGCTCACATTTCTCGCCCGATAAAATGCCCGCATCAAAATTCGTGAGTGCTGCCGCTTTCTTGAGGTAAGCAAATGCCCGGATGACTTCGATGGGCATTTTGTTCGTATCCCTGGCAATATTGAAGTTCTCAATGCTTCTCTGTGTTTGGGCACCATAGTAAGCATCTACAGGTACCTTAACCTCTCCCATCGTGTCTTTCTCGATCCTGAATTCCATTTTTGATATTTAAAATGCTGAATAAAATTTCTATGAGGAGAATTAGCGACCTTTAAACAGGGGTTTGCGCTTTTCAAGGAATGCCTGTGCGCCTTCTTTCATGTCTTCAGTTCCAAAGCATTCGCCAAATGCCTGTTGTTCTTTTTCATAACCACTCTTGCCATTCGTATAGGCACTGTCGCTGAGCACGGCAACATTCACGCATTCGATAATCTTACTGATGGCGACGGGTGCCTTTGCCTGGATGAGTTGTAAGATTTCGCGGGTTTTGCTAAGCAAGGTATCCTGACTGGTCACGTAATTCACCAGTCGCCATTGCAGCGCTTCCTGTGCGTCAATAATGTTGCCCGTCATCATCAACTCCATAGCTTTTCCCTTTCCTACCAGTTGCGTGAGCCTTTGTGTTCCGCCGTAACCCGGGATCAATCCGAGGTTCACTTCCGGTTGGCCAAAGCGCGCGTTTTCACTGCAGATTCTGAAATGACATGCCATTGCCAATTCGCAGCCGCCACCCAGTGCAAATCCGTTAACCGCTGCCACAAATGGTTTGGGTGAATTTTCGATTTTCATAAAAATGTCCTGACCGATCTTCGCCAGTATGCCACCTTCCAGCACATTTAATCCCAGAAATTCAGTGATATCCGCACCAGCAACGAAGGCTTTTTGACCTGCTCCGGTCAAAATCACAGATTTAATCATCGCATTCGCATATACTTCATCAACCACCTCTCCCAATTCTTTCATCACAGTTTTGTTGATAGCGTTGAGTTTGTCGGGTCTGTTGACGGTAACCGTCAATATTCCCCCGTCAAGATCCGTGAGCAGACTGCTATACATGAGAATGGGTATTTTATTAAATAGTGGTACAAATGTAGGCTCAAAAACGACTATGGATTAATTTCGGAGCGAAAATAATTCACATGAAGATGGTCCGTTTCCTCCTGCTGATTTGCTTTTTGCCAGCACAGGTTCTATTTGCGCAACAGGTATCAACAGCATGGAAGACGGTCAATGAACAAGGATACAGTTTCAAGACGGTTGAAGGCGATCCCATGAGAGCGAGATTCTACAAGCTTGCAAATGGTTTAACGGTTATCCTGAGCGTAAACAAGAAGCAACCTCGATTACAAAGCATCATTGCCATCAGGGCCGGCAGCAACAGCGATCCCAGGAATCATACCGGTTTGGCGCATTATCTCGAGCACATGTTGTTCAAGGGTACCGACAAATACGGAACCATGAACTGGGCGAAGGAAAAACCTGTGCTTGACAGTATTCAGCAATTGTACGAAACTTATAATCACACCACAGATCCAAAAACGCGTGCGTCCATATACAAGAAGGTTGATCAGACCAGCGGACGAGCGGCTCGTTATGCAATTGCAAATGAATACGACAAGATGATGGCATCCATGGGAGCGCAGGGCAGCAATGCGTCCACCTGGTATGAATATACCAACTATTACGAAGACATTCCCACCACATCCATCGATAAATACCTTGCAGTACAGGCAGAACGATTCCGCAATCCTGTATTTAGAATATTTCACACAGAACTGGAAGCGGTCTACGAAGAGAAAAATATGTCGCTGGATTCGGATCCCGACAAAATGCAGGAAACCGAATACGCGAGCCTTTTTCCAACGCACAATTATGGACAACAAACGACGATCGGGACGATCGAACATTTGAAGAATCCCTCGCTCACTGAGATACGGAACTTCTACAATACATATTATGTGCCCAATAACATGGCGCTGATCATGTGCGGCGATTTTAATCCGGATGAATTGATCAGGAAAATTGACCAATACTTCGGCTACCTGACACCGAAAGATGTGAAGGATTACCATCCGGCACCTGAGCAGCCCCTGACAGCTCCAATTTTTAAGGAAGTGTTCGGGCCCGATGCGGAGGAAGTAGAAATTGCGTTCCGCCTGCCTGGCGCCGTTGATTCCAGGACAGAGCTAAAAATGGAAATGGTGGAATCACTATTGTCAAATGGCAAGGCAGGTCTGATCGACATTAACCTGAACAAAAAGCAACTGGTGCTGGGCGCGTCAGCTTCCAACAGTCCGTACCGGGATTATTCGGTATTTGTCCTGAGGGGCAGGCCCCGCAACGAACAAAACCTGGAATCTGTAAGGGATCTTCTTCTGGAGCAAATTGGAAAAATCAAATCAGGCGATTTTGACGAGACCCTGATGAAGGCCGTTGTGGCCAATCACAAATTGAATGAACTTGAAGCTTTATCTGACAATGAGTCTCGCGCCTTTCAATTGTTTTCTGATTTTATTATTGACCGAAACGAGGCCTGGCCCGAGATCGTCAGCGGCAATGAAATCATGGCGGCCTTTTCAAAAAAGGAGATCATTGATTTTGCCAACGAAGTTTTCAACCAGAATTATGTGTGTGTATATAAGCGGGTGGGGGAAGATAAGGATGTTGCAAAAGTTCAAAAGCCACCCATTACGCCAGTTGCGCTCAATCGCGAAACCCAGTCCCCATTCTTAAAGTCGGTTAACGCCATGCCTACCACAACGGTAAATCCGCAATGGCTTGATTTTTCAAAGGATTTCGAGAGAAGGTCCATTCAAGGTGCCGACTTACTTTACGTCAGGAATAAAGACAACGGCATATTCCGGCTTAGTTATCGCTTCAACCTTGGTGTTTACAATGAAAGGAAACTTGCAATCGCTGCGTTGTATTTGCAGTACCTGGGCGCCGGCTCAGAAACGGCTGAAGATATCACGCGCGAATTCTATGGTTTGGCGAGTTCATATACGCTGGGTGTTGACAAAGAATTTACAACCGTCACACTCACGGGCCTGCAGGAAAATATGTCCAGGAGTATCGCTTTGTTGGAGAAACTTCTTTCGCAGTGCAAAGTCGATGACACGGCCTTCATTTCCTTAAAGGCCCGCATTGTGAAAAGCAGGGCCGACAATAAGTTAAATAAGAATTTGATTCTTCGCGGTCTCAGGTATTATGCAGCATATGGGCCGAAAAATCCCTTCAACAGCCAGGTGTCGAATGCAGCGTTAAACACATTGAAGCCGCAGGAATTGGTTGACCTTCTTCACGAGTTGTTGAACTACAAACACACCATTATATATTATGGCCCGCTTTCGATTGATTCTGCGGCGCAGATGATCAGTCATTACCACCCTTTACCGGATGATTATAAAGTACCTGCAACGCCAGAAAAATTCAGCCAGGTGGATCAGAAAGTGCCGGCTGTATTGTTTGCGGATTATGAGATGGTGCAGGCTGAAATCATGTGGGTAAGAAATATGGGTCCGTACAATCCCTCCAATACCGCAATCATCGATTTCTTCAATGAATATTATGGTGGGGGAATGGGTTCGGTCGTTTTCCAGACGCTTCGCGAATCAAAAGCACTTGCGTATGGTACCTATGCTTTTTATGGAAGTCCGGAGAAAAAAGGCGAGCGCTATTCTATGACTGCGTATATCGGTTGTCAGGCCGATAAACTGAAGGATGCAGTGGAGGGCATGAACGAACTGTTCAACAAAATGCCCAGATCGGAGAAATTGATCGAGACTTCACGCAAGAGCATCAAGAACCAATACGAGACTCAGCGCTTTACGGAAGATGAAGTCATTGATGAATGGTTTGCAGCACAGGAACTGGGACTTGATCGGGATATTCGTCCGCAAGTTTACGCACAATTCGATCAATTGGATTATCCTGCTTTATTGAAATTCGAAAAGGAAAATATTGCCGGCAAACCCTTTACCTATTGCGTGGTCGCTTCATCCAAAAAAATAAAAATGGACCTATTGGCGAAATATGGAAAGGTGAAGCGATTGAAACCAGAAGAGATATTCGGATACTGATCGTAATCAGAAAGAACGGTTGTCCCTTACCCAATCCCTGATATAGTCCGCAATTTCGCGGGTGGGCGCGCCGGGTGAAAATAATTTGCCAACGCCGGCTTTTTGCAATTGTTCCATGTCGTCCTGCGGTATAATTCCTCCTCCGGTAAGCAAGACATCGTTGAGACCTTTTTCCTGCATGAGGTTTTTGATTTTTGGAAATACGGTAAGGTGGGCGCCTGATAAAATGCTGATGCCGATCGCATCAACGTCTTCCTGCAGCGCAGCGCTAACAACCATTTCAGGTGTTTGGCGAAGTCCGGTGTAGATGACTTCCATGCCCGCGTCGCGAAGTGCCGCTGCGATAATTTTCGCACCCCTGTCGTGACCGTCGAGTCCAACTTTGGCCACCAACACGCGAATGGGTCTGTTCAATCGTTTTTCCATATCCGGAAAATAGTTTTTTATCCTGGTATCGATTCGAATTCCTTGATGGCATAACGAATCCTGCTAACAGTTTCGTCTTTGCCTAATACACTGGCGATGTCAAAAACAGCGGGACCATATTTGCTGCCTACGAGCATAACGCGAAGGGGTAATTGAAGTTCGCCGGGTTTAATATTCTTTTCAGCGGCCAGGTTCTTAAAGCTTGACTCTATTGTTCCAAAATCCCAAGTGGCGATGCTTTTTAGAGATTCGATCCATTCAGTAAAGAAAGATTTCTTGGACTCGTTCCATTTACCCTTCACCGCTTCCATGTCAAGTTTTGCCGGCGATTCAAAAAAGAACGAGGCCTGTGTCACAAAATCGGGAATTAACGTGCAGCGGTCTTTTACAAGTGTAATGACTTTTTCGAGGAATTGATCTTCGCCTGTTTTGATTCCGTTTTGTTCAAAAGCGCTTTTTACCGGGGCTAGCAACCTTGCCGTTGTAGAGTGCTTGATCCATTCGTGGTTAAACCATTTCGCTTTTTCAAAATCAAATTTTGCACCGCCTTTGTGAACACGGTCAATTGAAAAATGCTTCACCAATTCTTCAAGTGTGAATATTTCCTTACCAGTTCCATCATTCCAGCCCAGCATGGCGAGCATATTCACGAATGCTTCGGGTAGGAAGCCCATTTCCCGAAACCCTTTCGTGAGCTCACCCGTTTTAGGATCCTTCCAATTCATAGCAAATACCGGAAACCCGAGGCGATCACCGTCACGTTTGCTAAGCTTGCCATTTCCGTCAGGTTTCAGGATGAGTGGCAGGTGCGCCCATTGCGGCATCTTCTTTTCCCAACCCAGCCACCTCCATAATAGAATGTGCACGGGGGCAGAAGAAAGCCATTCTTCACCCCGAAATGCATGCGTTATTTTCATGAGGTAGTCGTCAACTACTACGGCGAGGTGATAGGTGGGCATCCCATCAGCCTTCAACAAAACTTTGTCGTCAACCAGGGAGGTATGGAAACTCACTTCGCCACGGATCAGGTCTGTGAACCGGAGGTCTTCATTTTCGGGCATCCGGCACCGTATGACGTAGGGGGTATTGGCGTCCAGTAATTTTTGAACATCTGCCGCTTCGAGGCTCAGTGAGTTTTTCATCTTCATCCGCAGCTCATGATCATATTGAGGGGAGGGTCGCGATTCTGTCTTGTATTTTGCGCGCATCTGCTCTAGATCCTCTGTGGTATCAAATGCGTAATAGGCGTGCCCGGATTTCACCAGCTGAAGTGCGTATTCTTTGTACAGGGGCTTCCGTTCGCTTTGCCTGTAGGGTCCGAACGCTCCCCCAACCTCGGGACTTTCATCCGGATCTAATCCGCACCAGCGCAGGCAATCCATGATATATTCTTCTGCGCCAGGTACAAAGCGGCTTTGATCCGTGTCTTCAATTCTTAATACAAAATTTCCTTTGTGTTGTCTTGCGAATAAGTAATTATACAATACCGTTCTTACGCCCCCCAGATGGAGGCCACCCGTAGGACTGGGCGCAAAACGCACGCGAATGGGATGATCCATGCGGCAAAGATAAAGGATGAAACCCGTTCCGTACCTTCGTTTCAGAATCCAACATGCCATTATGTTTTACCTCGTCAGGACTCCCTGGGTATTAAAAAAAATTTATCCAACCTGTGTTTGGAATTTCCCTACCCGGGAAAAGAAGCTTTACCTGAGTTTCGATGATGGTCCACATCCCGTTGCTACGCCATTTGTTTTAGAGCAGTTGAAACGTTACGATGCAAAGGCTACGTTTTTTTGTATCGGTAAGAATGTGGCTGCATTCCCGGAAATCTTTGCGCGCGTTAAGGAAGAGGGGCATGCGATTGGCAATCACACCCATAATCATTTGAACGGATGGAAGACGGCCGATGAGGAATATTTTAAGAACATCGGCGAAGCGCACCAGCTTATTCAATCAAGATTATTTCGTCCGCCTTACGGGAAGATCACGCAATTTCAAATTAAGTCTTTGCAAAATTCCGCGATGAAGATGAAGATTATCATGTGGACTGTTTTAAGTGCAGACTTTGATCAGAATCGTTCGAAAGAAAACTGCCTGGATAATGTAACCAGGAAATCAAAGCCGGGTGACATTGTGTTATTTCATGATAGTGAAAAGGCGTTCGAAAAGATGAGTTATGCACTACCGGCGTTTCTGAAAAGTTTTACGCAGAAGGGATACAAATTTGAAGCGATCATGGAAAAGTGAGGGGAATTTTCGCGAGCGGACTGGCCAAAAAATAATAGGGCCTGGGTAGAAACCCTGGCCCGTTTTTAATCCGTACCCTATGAAAACTGGGTTAAAGTTACAATGATTTTTGGTACTTGCAAGTTTTTTTAGCGCAGGGTAATGTCCTTTACCTCCCCATTGACGGTAATTGTAGCCTTATTGTCGCATTCGCCGTTACCATAATCCAGCACACCCGAAACGCCGTTGTGCGAAATATTCACAGTACCTGAAACAATCCAGTAGCAGATAAATTTCCTGACCAGTGGCGTAGAAATCTCTGCCGTCCAGCTGTTCCCATTGGACTTCTCACCTTTCGCAGAGCCGGTTATGTTGAAAATATCGTCGAAAGGATAGAACGGAGTTCCGTTTCCTTCAACCTGCGTATGCGTTTTGTCGCAACTCCAGGTTACCCACTTACCACTATTCGTGTTCGTTATCTTACCATCGATAACCTTTCTGTTCCACGCGCGCTGATTTGAGCTGCTCACATTTTGCACAACATGAGTTCCTTCAACCTGGAAGCTGTCTACCATGTAGCCATCAAAACTAGTGGTGGCCTTGCTTCCGGGAATATGCATTTTGCCGGTATAAACAGTAATAATTTTACCCTTTCTCAGTTTTCCATCTCGCCCAAGGCAGCCATTGCCAAAGTCAATTGTAACTGTTTTCGGAAACACACCATGTGCTTTTGGTGTTACCGTGACCGTGAAACATCTCTCGTGCGTGCTGTCTTCACGAAGTCCGGTGCCGGTGTTTGCTGAACTGAAGATGCCCATACCGATATTGCCGCCGATACCAAGGTCTTCCCCAGCGGTAGCATCATCAATGCCGACGGTGGAGTTGAAGACATCATCAAATTGAGTTTCGGCATTGGCTTCATCAGTTGCATCGCTAACTGTTTCAGAAGCGTTTTCTGTGGGTGTTGCGGTTTGATCCTTTTTACAGGATGCAATGAATACGGTTGTCATTACCAAAATGGCCAAAAATGGCTTTGATAAGCTGGTTATCATTTTCATAAACGGGAATTTTTAAGATGAATGAATGAAGATGGTGGTTAAGACCTTCACTGTTAAAGGGAGTTTAAAATAGTGCTGAATTTTTTTGAACTTTGGCCAACAAGCACCCGTTATTTGATGCAATTCATTGATACCCATTGCCACTTATACCTGGAAGAATTTTCCCGAGACATTGAGGAAGTGATTAGAAGAGCCGGCGAAGCCGGCGTCATTAGATTTTTTCTTCCCAATATTGATTCTGGTTCGGAAGGGGACATGATGAACCTTGAACATGATTATCAAGATGTTGTGTTTTCAATGATGGGGCTGCATCCCTGTTCGGTAAAGGAAAATTGGAAAACCGAATTGAAGGGCGTGGAAGAATGGCTAGCCAGGCGGTCTTTTAGAGGAGTGGGGGAGGTTGGGCTGGATTACTATTGGGACAGAAACTTCGACAAAGAGCAAGCCATCGTGTTTGACGAGCAGTTGAAATGGTCTCGCGACCTTTCGTTACCCATCATTATTCATTCCCGTGATTCCATGGACGATTGTATAAAAATGGTAGAAGCGAGACAGGATGGGAGGTTGAAAGGAATCTTTCACTGTTTCACGGGCAATTATGATCAGGCCCGGAAAATCATCGACGCCGGCTTTTACCTGGGCATAGGCGGGGTGGTTACGTACAAAAACAGCGGATTGGACAAGGTATTGGATAGGGTTGAATTGAATCGGCTTGTCCTTGAGACCGACGCCCCTTATTTGAGTCCGGTACCGTACAGGGGTAAGCGAAATGAGAGCAGTTATATTCCGATCATTGCACAAAGAATTGCGGAAATCAAGAAAACGCCGGTGGAAGAAGTGGCTTCCGTGACCACGGCCAACGCGAATTTGATTTTTAATGCTTAATTTTTAGTTGTCATTTCTTCTAACCTTAGCATATGCCTTCTTCGAGGTCGGCCGTCAAAATACTTATTATATATACTGGTGGTACCGTAGGAATGGTATACGATGAAAAGGTGGGTGCATTAAGACCCATCGGCTTCAAGGAAATCAAAGACAATATTCCGGAGATCGTGAAGTTGGGTTATGATTTTCACGTGCATGCTTTCAACCCGCCCATGGATTCATCCAATATTTCCCCCGAGGTATGGATTGAACTGGCGCAAATCATTGAGAGGAATTATTCCTTGTACCATGGCTTTGTGATATTACATGGTTCGGACACGATGGCTTTCACCGCTTCGGCGTTAAGCTTTTTGCTGGAGAACCTGGCCAAGCCGGTCGTTCTGACGGGCTCACAGTTACCTATAGGCGAAATTAGGACCGATGCCAAGGAAAATATCATAACCGCCATCGAGATTGCTGCAGCGCGAAAAGCGGGCAAGGCATTGATTCCTGAGGTGTGCATTTATTTCGATTACCAGTTATTCAGGGGCAATCGTTCCAAAAAATACAATGCCGAAAAATTCGAAGCCTTTTATTCGATGAATTATCCATTGCTGGCAGAGGCGGGTATTGAAATAAAATACCAGAAACAATTCTTTTTGAAGCAACCGGAGGCGCCACTGGTGGTTCATCAGAATTTGAATACGCAGATCAGTGTGTTGAAAATTTTTCCGGGTATTACGCCCTATATGGTAGAGGCCGTATTGCAAACACCGAAGCTTAAAGCGTTGATACTCGAAACCTTCGGAAGTGGCAATGCAACGACAGCAAAATGGTTTATTACAGCGTTACAGAAGTCGATCAAAAAGGGATTGATTGTATTAAACATCACGCAATGTGATGGCGGTTCGGTTGAGCTTGGCCGTTATGAAACCAGCAAGTACCTCCAGGAAATTGGCGTGGTGAGTGGTAATGACATGACCTTTGAAGCCGCGGTAACGAAGCTGATGTTTTTATTAGGGCGGAAGTTGAGCCGGGACGAAATCATCAGACAGTTGGGCACCCCGTTAAGAGGCGAGTTAACGATGGGGTAGTGAGGCAGGCCGTTCATTCGTCCAGGATCGTTGCCGGTTCAATGGCGATTCCAGGTCTATTTGGTAATTCTTAATTTCAAATTGACCAAAGCCATTTTATGTACAACACTGCTCGAAACAATCAGAAAATCATTGAAGCGTACTTTAAAGAAGTATGGAACCAGGGAAAGCTGGAATTGCTAGATGACCTGGTCGCACCCGACTATATCAACCATTCTCCAAGTTCGCCAAATCCCAGGCCGGGTCCTGAGGGCCTGAAACCCATCATTGCTGAAATGCGCAAAGGCATTCCTGATCTCAATTACGAAATCAAGGACCTGGTGGTCACCAGGGAAAAAGTTGTTGCACGCGTTCTGATGACGGGAACGCATACTGGTGAACTTTGGGGCATCCAACCGACAGGAAAGGAGATCCGGGTTAATCAAATCAATATTGAACATTTCAGGAATGGAAAAATATCAGAACACTGGCGGGTGACCGAGGAGCTCAATTTGATGAAGCAGCTGGGAGTGGTTTGAGCATTGTTTTTAGATGCGGCTGTTAATCAGGAAACGGCCCTCTTCTTTTTCTTCAAACTTTCTTTAACTGTCTCCCGGTGCATCGCCCCCCAATCGCCAAGCGAATCCAGTACACCACCCAATGTGGCGGCATATTCTGTTAATTCATATTCAACCACAATCGGGAATCCGGTAATCACCTGGCGACGGACAAATCCATTCATTTCTAATTCCTTGAGTTCGGCAGACAAAACTTTTGCAGAAATGCCATCTACCAAGCGCTGTAATTCATTAAAACGTTTATTGCCGGAATTCAAAGCAACGATGATCCGCAGCTTCCACTTTCCTCCAATTGCATAAAGCGCATCGCCGATGGACTTCAGGTTCGACTTGCATTGTTCCGCCGATAGGGCGGGGCGATTTGATCTCAAACGGGCCATAATAATGTGTTTTATCGCTTACCTAAAGGTAACTACTAACCTTTAGTATAGTGATTACCTTTTGATAGCAAAGATAAGTAATTTTGTGTCGACAAATTATTTCAACTAAAAAATTATAGTCATGAAAACAACAAGATGGGTATTGGATCCCTCACACAGCGAATTGGGATTTAAGATCAGGCACCTGATGATCAGTAATGTTTCAGGAGCATTCAAAAATTTTCAGGTAGAAGCTGAATCGGACGGAGAGGATTTCAGCACTGCAAAAATCAGCGTGACCGCAGATATGTCTTCTATCTCTACGCACAATGAGCAGAGAGATGCACATTTACGCAACGCGGACTTTTTTGAAGTTGACAAGCACCCGGAACTTCAATTCAAATCAACCAGGGTGGAGAAAGCCGACCTTGATTCCTTCACAGTGTATGGTAATCTGACGTTGAAATCCATCACGAAGCCGGTAGTGCTTAATGTGGAATTCAACGGACTCACAAAAGATCCCTGGGGCGGCGAAAGGGCCGGTTTTTTGGTAACAGGTAAGATTAACCGCAGCGAATGGGGCGTAAATTTCAACGGGGTGCTGGAAACGGGTGGCGTGATGTTGGGAGAAGAAGTAAAGATCACCGGTGAAATTCAACTGCTCAAGCAGGCTGTAAGTGTTGCTGCCTGATCTGTTTGATCATAAAAAATCATGTTATGGCAATCAAAAGAAGAATAGCGAGAGTAGAAACGCCAATTGGACATCCCGGGTTCCTCGGTGCGGGTCATACGGCCCGCCCGGTGGTGACCGGAGGCTTTTCAGAAACGGATCCATTCATCATGCTAATGGATGATATATTGGATAAAAAGGATAACCAGCCCGTTGGCGGTCCGCATCCTCATGCCGGATTTGAAACGGTAACCCTGTTATTATCCGGCGAATTGGGGACGGGTGAAGATGCCATGAGAGAAGGTGATTTCCAGATTATGACGGCGGGAAGCGGCATTGTTCATACAGAAACGATCAACAAAAAAACCAAATTGCGTTTATTGCAACTGTGGCTTAACCTGCCGAAGAAAGACAGGCAGGCGATACCCCGGTTGCAGGACTTGCGAAATGAACATGTGCCCGTTTTCAAGAAAGACGGTGTAGAGATAAAACTTTACAGTGGTTCACTTTCGGGGCTCACTTCACCCATTCTGAACTATGTTCCGATGGTGATTGCTGTGATTTCAATGGAGACAGGGACTAACACCGTTCTTGAAATTCCGGCAAACTTCAATGCATTTCTCTATGTCATTGACGGTGATCTAAAAGTGGGTGATGATAAAAGGATCTTGGAGCAGGACCAGGTGGGGTGGTTAAACCTGGTGGGTAATGATGCAGCCAGTGAGTTGAAACTGGTGGCCGGTGAAAAATCGGTTAGGCTTGTGCTTTACGCGGGAAAGCCTTTGGGAGAGCATATTGTATCACATGGTCCCTTCATAGCTGACAGTGCAGAAGATATTCAGCGTTTGTACCAGGAGTACAGGCTGGGAAAAATGAGGCATATCGCAACGGTGCCCGAGGAACAGAAGATGTCGTGGTGAGTATACAATTACCAGTCTCAGTGGCAATCAGTGGTCTAAGCTACTCAGCAAATTATTATAATTTTAGAAAGAGCTACCAGGTTCGCTCTCATTCGTAGTCGAAATTGAGAGGAAAAACTTGTACCTGACCTAAATCAACATTCAGGAAATGCGTCTTTCTAAAGCACTCGCCAAAGCGATATTGGTCTCTTTGTTTTGCGCCATCTGTACACGACTTTGCGCGCAGGATTTAGAACCACGCATCTATGGTAACCTGCCCAAAAAAATGAATGCGGTTGCCTTTGTATATGGTCTTGCATGGGGAAATGTGGTGACGGATCCTTCCCTGCCAATTGAAGATTTCAAGATTACTACGCATAACCTGGGCGCAGGATATGTTCGAACATTCGGACTGCTTAAAAAATTATCCAGGATACAGGTGTCCTTGCCCTATACCAGGATGGAGGGCAGTTTAAAAATTGACGGTCGGGATACCGGCGCTTCCCGGTCAGGCTTTGGCGACCTGAGGATCAGGTTTGGAATGAACCTGATCGGTTCTCCCGCGTTGGATAAAAAAGAATTTCGCGAGTACCAGCAAAAAACCATTTTCGGCGCCAGTCTTGTTGTCTCGGTTCCTACGGGATTGTATTATCCAGGCAAGCGCATCAACATCGGTGCACACCGATGGGCCCTTAAACCAGAAATTGGCGTGTCCCGCAGATTCAAACATATTTACGCCGAAGTCTATTCAGGAATCTGGTTTTACACTAAAAATGATCAATACCTTGTCAATAAAGTTCAGGCGCAGAGACCCGTACTGAGTTTGCAGGGGCATGGTTCCTACTATTTCAAGAACCAAATGTGGATTGGAATAAATGCGAACTGGTTCAACGGAGGCGAAACCACGATTGATGGGGCGCCCGTGGGGGACTTGAAAGACAACTGGAGGATAGGTGCCACCTGGTCGGTTCCGATTTCAAAGGGTCATTCTTTGAAATTGCAATTCAATGTGGGTGCCTTTACACATACCGGGCTGGACTACAACATGATTTCACTTGCATATCAGTATGTATTCTTTTAATTTCCTTTCTGTCGATTAAAATTCTCGCATCTATATTTGCGCCTATGAACATCATATGTCGAACTAAGGGACGGGTCGCGTTCTTTTTAACAATCACATTATGTATTTTATCTTTTTTCGCCAACGGTCAAACAGATACCACTGTTTACCTTATTTATAATGCTCGCATCGTCGATGTGGTCAAAGGAAATATCAGGACTGAAAATGCCGTACTGATAAATAAGGGACGCATCCAATCGATCGGTGACTATTCAAAACTTAACAAGAATATTCCATCCAATCACCTGATCGATGCCGGCAACAGGTTTCTGATACCGGGACTCTGGGATATGCACGTTCACCTGGAAGGCGAGGATTTGGTAGCCGATAACAAGGCCCTTCTTCCCATATTTATTACATATGGAGTAACAACGATCCGCGATGCAGCCAGTGATCTTGGAGAGCAGGTATTGGCATGGCGCAATGAAATTAACCAGGGTAAACTCTTTGGGCCCACAATTTTTACGGCCGGGCTGAAACTTGAAGGAATCAATTCCATCTGGAAAGGAGATCTTGAAATCTCAAACGAGGAAGAATTGAACCAGGCGCTCAACAAGTTGGATAGTTGGCATGTTGATTTTGTCAAGATTACTGAAAACACACTTAAGGGCCCGCTGTTTCTTAAAAGTATAAAAGCAGCACATGCGCGGGGATATATTGTATCAGGACATGTTCCCATGGATTTGACCATTGAAGAAATGGCAGATGCAGGATTTTCGAGCGTAGAGCATTCCAGTTATTTGTTGAGATTGGGATATGATGAAAAAGAAATTGTGGCAAATCTCAAATCCGGAAAGATTTCGGCGACGGAAGCGAACAACCTGTACCAGGGCGAATTCAATCAGCAGAAGGCGATAAAAGGATACGAGGCGCTTGCAAAAAAGGGATTGGCTGTGACGCCCACACTGATTGGGGGAAAGCAACTCGCAAATTTTGATCGGGATATCTATTTGCGCGACAGCATGATGGTGAAATATCTGACTACACTTTATACCAGCAAATATCAATGGCGCATCGATCGAATGTCGAAAGAAACACCCGAACAAACTGCGGAACGGAAAAAGAAATATGCATTGGGAGCTTCACAGGTTCCGCTAATGCAAAAAGCCGGACTGTTGATTTTGGCGGGAAGTGATGCTGCGGCACTCAACAGTTTTATTTATCCGGGTGAATCCCTGGTCAGCGAATTGCAGCTTTACCAGGAAGCGGGCATGCAACCGCCCGATATACTCAGGACTGCAACCATCAATGGTGCGAAATTTATGAGAAGGTTCGATACAATGGGATCTGTTGATGAAGGCAAGGTGGCTGACCTGGTACTACTGGAAGAAAATCCGCTGCAAAGTATTGCGGCTGTAAAAAAGATTTACGCGGTTTTCACCAAAGGAAGGTATTTGGATCGCAGAGCTTTGGATCAGATACTTGCAGATGTGAGGGATGCCAAGCGTAGGTTTGATAAGGAAAGGGGGTCTTAGAATCTATTTTTCTATATTTGTCTTTGGTGAGAACCTTTTTAGCCAAGACATTGCTCTGTTTATCAGTCGGGCTTTTGTTCGGCCACCAGTTTATTGCTCACCAGCACGAGGAGGTCGAAATCGTCTCCCATCACCATGACGAAGACCACGATGCCGATCATCACCATGATCATATTCCTCCACATGACATAGCTCACATTTTTAACTTTGATGTTGGTCAGACTAAGATTTTTAAGTCGCCTATATCAGAAATTTCATTAGATCTGATTTCAATTTTCACGCTCGCGAAACCTATTCAAATTTGTATTCGCAAAGAATACATTGAGATAAGGCCCCCTGACTTTGTATTTCATAGATATTTTTCTCTTCGCGCACCGCCAGTTGCATAATTGGGGGCTGAATCCGTTTTGC
>Ga0068871_100000043_pt1 | contig 67759 bp, 63 predicted proteins | sample KBSMisM72_FD_72750 | JGI IMG/M metagenome (GOLD analysis project Ga0068871, IMG submission 72750) | Miscanthus rhizosphere microbial communities from Kellogg Biological Station, Michigan, USA - KBS Miscanthus M7-2 | ecosystem: Host-associated > Plants > Roots > Rhizosphere > Soil ...
GCCGAAGACCAGGGCGTTTATTTTGTTGACCTGCCTGATCTGGCGTCATCCGTCGATAATATTCAGGTACAACGTGGCGTAGGTACATCAACCAACGGTGCCGGTGCTTTCGGTGCCAGCATCAATATACAAACTATTACCCGCCGGGACACCGCATATGCCGAGCTGAACAATTCCGCCGGATCATATGGTACAATTAGAAATACCGTCAATGTGGGTACAGGTTTGCTTGGCGGTCATTTCAGTTTTGACGGGCGATTGTCGAGAATGAATTCAGATGGGTATATTGACCGGGCCTCATCACAGCTAAAGTCTTACTTTCTAAGCGGCGCTTATTACGGTAAAAGCAGTGTGTTACGCCTCAATGTATTTTCGGGCTATGAAAAAACTTACCAGGCCTGGGACGGCGTGCCGGAAGACAGTATAAAATATGGCAACCGCAGGTATAATGAACTGGGTTATATCGCTTCGAGCAATAGTTATTATAAAAACCAAACCGACAATTACACCCAGAACTACTATCAGTTACTTTACGATCAGCAGCTTGGCAGCAAGCTTTCATTTAGCGGAGCATTGCATTACACAAAAGGCTTTGGCTATTACGAAGAATATAAAAACGCCGATTCGCTGAAAAATTATGGCGTCACGCCAGTTACAATTGGCGGAACTACAATAGGAACCTCAGACCTTGTGCGCCGATTATGGTTAAACAATGATTTTTACGGCCTCACCTATAACTTAAACTACAAGCCCGACGATAAGCTGAACATGACACTTGGCGGGGCTTATAATGAGTATAAGGGCGCCCATTATAATAATCTGGAATGGACGCAGGAAAGCACCAATGTTCCGCCCGATTATGAATATGAGCGTGATAATGCTAAAAAAACCGACTTCAACATTTTTGGCCGTGCAGAGTATCATGTTGGTAAAGTGTTGTTTTATGGCGATTTGCAGTACCGGCATATTTACTATTCGTTCTTAGGCTTCGATGTGGCTTTGAATAGTGCACAGCAGTCGGTTGAGCTTAACTTCTTTAACCCTAAGGCGGGTATCACCTATGAGATCGATCAGCATAGCAATGTTTATGCATCAATCGCCGTTGGTAATCATGAGCCCAGCCGTAGTGAGTATACCGGATCATCGCCACAAAATCGTCCCAAACCGGAGAACCTGAAAGACCTGGAGATAGGCTACCGCTACAGCGAACCATCTTTTAGCGCTGGCATTAATGGTTTCTATATGCTTTACAAAAACCAGTTGGTGCTGACTGGGAAGCTGGATACTGTTGGCGAAGCTATCCGCACCAATATAAAAGACAGCTACCGGGCAGGTATTGAAGCAAGTGCCAGAGTGAAAATTGCTGAGCCATTAAGTTGGTCAGTAAATGCAAGTGTAAGCACTAATAAGGTGAAGAATTTCCCGCAGTATCTTCAAAACTATGATACCGGGAATGTTGACTTGACTCAGTACAAAAAGACTGACATTGCCTATTCACCAGATTTTGTAGGATCAAGCGTGATCAGCTACCGCCCCGTAAAAAATGCCGAGATCGCTTTTATCAGTAAATATGTAAGCAGGCAATATTTGGATAATACCTCAACATTAAGCCGTTCATTAGACCCATACTTTGTGAATGATGTGCGCCTGAATTATAATTTTAACATAAAAGGCATTAAAAATGTTGGTGTAGGATTGTTGATTAATAACATATTCAGCAAGAAATATCAATCGGATGGCGCAACCTATCCAGATATAGAAGGCGGTAAAGTGGTGAACTATAACTATTTCTTCCCACAGGCGCCAATCAATTTCCTGGCTTCGCTGAATCTTAAATTTTAACAGCCATGCAACATTGGGTAACACTTTTTGAAGAACAGATAAGGGAGACCACCTGGCTGCAATGGGCAGCGGTTCTGCTTGGTATAGCTGAAGTGTTGTTTGCCCGTGTGAATAACATCTGGCTGTATCCAACGGGAATAGTGGGTACCCTGATCTCTATTTACCTGTTACTGGTAGTACAATTGTATGCCGAATCCGCACTCAATTTGTACTACCTGGTTATGAGCGTTTATGGTTGGATCTATTGGTTAAAAAAGAAAAACGAAACGCAGGTAAAGATCAGCTGGTGTAACAAGAGCGAGTGGGTAATCAGTCTTGCGATCACATTTGTAGGTTGGTTGGTCTTATACCTGTTGCTCAAAAACTTTACGCCGTCCAACGTTCCTGTTTGGGATGCATGGGTATCATCAACCGCCTGGGCTGGCATGTGGCTATTGGCCAGAAGAAAGATTGAGAACTGGATATTTCTAAACGTTTCCAACCTGTTCGCTATCCCCTTATTGTTTTATAAAGGACTGCCCATGTTTGCCGTGCTTACCCTGTTCTTGTTTGTGGTCGCTTTTTGGGGATTCTTTGAATGGAAAAATATCATTAAGAAAGAAAAATCAACTTTATCTGCTCACCCGGTAATGTCGACATAAATGGAAATTAAACACCCTTCCTATTATCTGCAGCCTGATTGGGTAAAGATCATCCGTGAAAGAGCTCCTGAAGCGGAAAGTATGGCCCAACTGCACCCCGATCAGTTGGCTGTTATTTATGAACAGGGATGGTTTAAGATATTGGCGCCCGCTGTGTACTCCGGTCGTGAGATGTCTTTACCTGAATTAGTTCGCTTAGAAGAAAGTATCAGCTGGGCGGATGGCAGTGTAGGTTGGGTAGTTACCTTATGCTGTGGGGCAGGTTGGTTCGGCGGATTCCTGCAACAGGAAAAGGCAAAGGCTGTCTTCGGCAATTCAAAAGTTTGCCTGGCGGGAAGCGGCGCGGCAACCGGTACAGCCACAGTCACCGAAAATGGGTACATCATTAACGGTACCTGGAAATATGCGAGTGGTGCGCATCATGCTACCCATTTTACGGCCAATTGTATCATCAAAAAGAGCGATGAAAATGTATTGGATGAAGAAGGAAATGCATTGATACTACCTTTTATATTCGATAGTAAAGACGCAGAAGTTTTCCCTGCATGGAAGTATGTCGGGATGATGGGCACAGGCAGCGATGCATTTAGGGTGACAAACCTTGTGGTAAATGGCGATTGCTGTTTTAAGATCGATCCAACTGCTGCTGTTATTGATAGTGCTTTATATCAATACCCATTCCTGCAATTGGCTGAGGCGACCCTGGCGGCTAACATTTCGGGTATCGCTATTCATTTCATGGACCTGTGCGCAGAAATCTTTGACAAGAAATTGGGCATGGACAAATATTCTGAAGCCCAAAAGAATATCTTAAAGAAAACCCTGACGCGATTACAGGATGAACTTGGGATTGAAAGATCAGAGTTTTATATAGCCATTGATAGTTCATGGAATGGCTGCAATGAAAAAGCTTTGGACGCTGTAAGCTCAACCAGCAGAAAACTAGCCAAAACAGCCCGAGAATGCGTGGATCAGCTTTATCCCTACTGCGGATTAGAAGCTGCCAATCCCGAATCGGAGATCAATAAGACCTGGCGCGATATTCATACGGCAAGCCAGCATTCGCTGCTCACATTTCCAATGTGAAAGCATTAATTTTAAGTTGGCGTAACGCAAATATCACATTGAATTTTAATTGCATTGCTGATATTTGCGCTTTCATTAAACTGATCACAGATGAAGCTTAAACATCTACTTTTAATACCTGTTGCCATTGCTTCGATAACCCTTTCGGCACAAACAAAAAAGAAAACCACAACAAAAACTACTGCGACTGCTCCTGCTCCTGCAACTGCTACTACCCTGCCCCGTCCAAAACTGGTAGTTGGCATCGTTGTGGACCAGATGCGTTGGGATTACTTATATCGCTACTATGAACGCTATGGAGACAGAGGTTTTAAGCGTTTACTGAATGATGGTTTCACCTGCGAAAATACACTGATCGATTATATTCCAACTGTAACCGCAGCGGGCCACACCTGTATTTACACCGGGTCTGTACCTGCTTTGCATGGTATTGCCGGAAATGATTTTGTTGTTCAGGCTACCGGGCAATCGTTGTATTGTACACGTGATACATCTGTTAAGGCCGTGGGGTGCCCGCCGGCTGTAGAAGGGCAAAATTCACCTCGTAATTTGCTGACCAGCACCGTTACCGACGAACTCCGACTGGCGACAAATTTCAGATCAAAAGTAATTGGCATTGCATTAAAAGATCGTGGCGGCATCCTGCCTGGGGGCCATACAGCAAATGCTGCTTATTGGTATGAAGATAAGTCAGGCAACTGGATAACCAGCACTTATTACATGAATGATCTTCCGCAATGGGTGAAGGACTTCAACGATCAGAAACTGCCGGAAACCTATTTGAAACAGGATTGGATACCAGCCTATCCAATGGATTCATACGTACAGAGTACTGCCGATATTAACCGCTATGAAGGTAAGTTTAAAGGTACCGATACACCAAGTATGCCGGTAAAAACATCGGCATTATATAAAAACAATTTAGGGTTGATCAGATCAGTTCCTTATGGTAATACTTTGACACTGGACATGGCTATAGCCGCTATTAATGGTGAAAAATTGGGCCAGGGTGATGTTACTGATTTCCTGGCGGTAAGCTTTTCTTCTACTGATTATGTGGGCCACCAGTTCGGCCCAAACTCTATTGAAATAGAGGATACCTACCTTAAGCTCGACCGCGATTTTGCTTCGTTCTTTACTTTTTTGGATGCCAAGTTAGGTAAAGGTAATTATACCGTGTTTTTAACGGCTGATCACGGTGCGGCCCATAATCCTAATTTCTTACTTGATCATAACATCCCTGCAGGCATGTGGAGCAGCAATACGGTAAGAACTGACTTAAATAAATATTTGCTGGAAAAATATAAAGTGGAAAATCTGGCCATTAGTTTTGGCAACTACCAGGTTAGCCTCAATAATGCCTCCATAAAATATGCGAGGCTTAATGAAGAAGCCATCAAGAAAGATTGTATTGATTTTTTAAGTAAGCAGGAGGGTGTGGCTTATGCTATCGATATGGCAAAAGCATCAACTTCCAATATACCTGATGAATTACGTACCCGCATCATCAATGGTTATAACGTTGAACACAGCGGCGTGATACAGATCATCTTAAAACCTGGATGGTTTGATGCTTACGCAAAAACCGGAACCACGCACGGTACCTGGAACCCTTATGATGCACACATTCCATTGGTGTTTATGGGCTGGGGTATACCGCATGGCCATTTAAACCGCGAAACCCACATGACAGATATCGCTGCCACAGTAGCTGCTTTATTACACATACAAGCGCCGAACGGATGTATAGGGAAACCTATAACCGAGGCATTAAAATAATATCCAATCCTTCTCCAAAAATGGAGGGGATTTAGTTTTAATACAAACTATTTGCTTAATTTTCGGTTGAGAAAAAACTAGTCGCTAATCACTGATTAACTAATCACTTAAAAAGTGTCCTCTCATCATATCGTCCGCGAAAAACAGGAACCTGCACTGCTCGTACTCGGTTTGGATACCTTTCCGGCCGAGATGCTCGGGCAATTGCTTGAATGGAATCCCACAGTGATCACTACTAAAGAAACAGCTCAGCACCTGATCGATTTTGGCATTAAGATCGACTGGGTAATTACTGATAATCCCCATAGTCATATTCAATCCGACGTTAAGTTTATGCCTGTGGGTAATGATACCCCGGCCGAGGCTGCTTTAAAATACCTGGTCACGCACAATTATCCGGCAGTGAATGTGATATGCGATGATCTCCAGCTAAAGGATTTCCTGTTTTTTGCCGACAAGATCAACCTGGTGATATTTCATAGTGATCAGAAGATTTACCCTGTTCACTCCGGCTTCAGTAAGTGGAAACCTGCCGGCGATAAGATCGAAATTTTAACTCACCCGCATGAAGTACGCTATAGCGGACTGGACCCTTTAGGTAATCATCAATTTACAACAACGCAAGATGGTTTTTTCAGTCTTCGGTTTGATGAACCGCCCTTTCTATTCATTGCGGAAAAGATTTAATAAAATCCACCTTATTTGTTAGCAATTTGTTAAATCAAAATCTTTGTTTTCATGTAAATCAAAAAGAATTCCAACTTGTTTATTATATTTACGTTTTACAAAAAGTTGGGGTAATACTTAATTATTGTAAAAGGCCACGTTTGCTGATTTTTTTAACTGACACATTAAACCTTTAGTATTAAACTTAGTCAAACCAATAACTAAGCCGAACCCCAGCGCAGTTATCAAAGGATAATCATTACCAAAATCATGAAAAAGACATATAAATATTTGTTTACCATTGCTGTAAATGGCCTATTATGTTCGTTTATAGCGCTGTCTGCTAATGCTCAGCATAGAACTGCCAGCGGCGGTGGGAGCTCATCAGGCGGAAGTTCATCAAGTGGAGGTTCATCAAGTGGGGGCTCACGCCCATCCAGCGGTTCATCCGGAGGCGGAAGCCCAAGCTTCAGGCCATCATCTGGTAGTTCAACAAGCAGTGGTTTTCACCCGTCTTCAAATAGCAATGGTGGCTTCAGACCTTCAGTAAGCAGTGTTAACAGACCTTCATATAGCGGTGGTGGCTACAATAGACCTCCGGGCAGCATCGGCTATGCAAGACCGGGAGTTAATCCTAATAGCCGTGTTGCAATAGCCCCGCAACGCTTTACAAATGGTATTGCAAGTGCCCATAGAGTAGGTGTTGTAAACCCTGGGGTAACTGCTTATGGCAGTCAGGTTACTGCGCGTAGCTATGTTGGCGGCCGTGGCTATATTGGTCAGGGAGGCAGAGCCTCAGTAGGTGCAGGCGGACGTGGCTTTTATGGGCCTTCTTATTGGAGAACTCGTGGCTATTATCACTACTACCACGGTTACTACGGCACTTATTATGCTCCGCGCTTAGGTTTCAGCATTGGATTTTTACCTTATGGATACTATCCTTTTTACTATGACGATGCTGAGTTCTTCTATAGCGGTGGTTTGTTCTATCAATATGATAATAACGAATATACCGTAGTTGAACCACCAGTTGGTGCAGAAGTAAATAGCCTGCCATCAAATGCACAATCTATAGTGATAAACGGTGAGCAGTATTATGAAGCTAATGGCGTGTATTACCAGGCAATCACGAAAGATGACGGCACTATTAGTTACCAGGTTGCCGGTAAAGACGGCGAGCTGAACACCAACAATCCAAACGGTGATATGGATCAGCAATTACCTCAGATTGGAGACATCGTTCAATCGCTTCCTCCAAATTGCCGTAAGATTAGCCTGAATGGCGAAAAGTATTTTGTATCTGAAGATGGTTACTACTACCAGGAAGCACGCGACAACAATAACAACAAAATTTATAAAATTGTCGGCACACCTGATGACGGCCCTGCAGAGCAGCAGTAATTCAGGCAAATAATATTGAAAAGGGATGATTTCTTCATCCCTTTTTTTGTGCCAAAATTTAAGATTGTCGTTGCAAATGCTATAATAGTATTATTAGGCTGACCGTTAAAACAAATAAAATAACCAATGATATTCCGTAATTTATTTATGTTAAAACATCTAACTATACTGCTTTCTATTATACTCTTCAGCACCTCAGTTTGCGGTGGTGTTAAAAATCACTCTGATTTAATATTATATAAAGCCGATAACCCAGGTATCCAGTATTTTGGCAGGGTTGATTTTTCAGATCCACTAAAGCCCCGTTTTTGGTCGCCAGGGGTCTACATAGTTTTCAAGTTTAAAGGAACAGCTTTTGACCTGATCATCAATGATGAATCGAATGGTAATAACCATAATTATATTGAGATCGCGATTGATGACAACCCTCTTTTGAGGATAAAATTAGAAGATAAACTTAATGACAATAAGATCGCATACGGATTGGCCGACGGCGAGCATATTGTTACTATTTGCAAAGATACAGAATCAGGTATTGGTTATATGGAGTTTGTTGGCATACGGTGCCATGAGCTGTTGCCCGCTCTACCAAAGCCAACACGAAAAATAGAATATATCGGCGACTCCATTACGGCAGGGACGGGCTTGGACATTTCTGCAATGCCTTGCGATAATGGCCAATGGTATGATCAGCATAATGCTTATATGAGTTATGGTCCACTTACCTCACGAGCTCTGAATGCACAATGGCAGTTAACTGCCGTAGCAGGCATAGGTATGACCCACAGTTGTTGCAATATGGATATTGTAATGCCAGATGTCTTCGATAAACTTTACCTGCGTGATAATAAAATCTCATGGGACTTTAACCGCTACCAGCCTGATGTCGTGACCATTTGCCTGGGGCAAAACGATGGCGTGACTGATTCCACTCTATTTTGCAGCGCCTATGTGAAGTTTATCAATACACTGCGTTCACATTATCCGAAGACGGATATTATCTGTTTAAACAGCCCGATGGCTAATGATACGCTGACTGCAGCTCTAAAAAATTATCTTACAGGTATCACCACGTATTTAAATAACAATGGGGATAAAAAGGTTTATAAGTATTACTTCTCCAAAAGGTATCATAATGGATGTGGTGGGCATCCTGATATGGCAGAACATAAACAGATCGCCAATGAGCTAACTGCTTACATTAAGCAAGTTGAGAATTGGTAATTACGGAAACTGCAGAATCAGGTTAGGATCAGGAATATTTTGCAGGTAACTCTCTTTTTCTGAGTAATAACCTACGCCTGGATAATCGCCCCGTTTACCCTCCATATCAAACATCAGTTGAAAATGTAAGTGAGGCGGCCAGTGTCCATTCACACTCTGATTGCCGAATACCGCTATCTGTTCATCTTTGGCTATGTGTTTTCCAATGGTTAATCCATTAAGACTTCCGCGGTTTAAATGACCATATAATGTATATAAAGTTAAGCCATCCAATTCATGCTGTAGAATAATAGTTGGACCATAATCACCAAAATGGTCATTGTCCTGAAAACTGTGTACTATGCCTTCTATCGGCGAGTAAACGGGTGTACCGGCGTCCGCCCAGATATCAACGCCTAAATGAAGGCGGCGTGGCTCTTCTTCGGTATTAAATAGTTCGCTACGGGCATACAGGGTACGGTGTTCCATATAACCACCTATGCCGTACCTGCAATTATTTTCTTTTAATGTGGAGTTTACCCAGGAACTGAACTTTTCTGTATTCAGTACATCTTCCGGGCTTAGTTCGGTATTAGCTGCCGTAAAATCGAATGGAAAAAGTCCGTCAGTTTCAGGGTTGTAGTCAACTACTTTTCCTATTCTGTCCGGATGCGATTTAATGTAGCTTGATAACAGGGTATGCTTATTCATGAAGCAGTACCCTTATTCAGTATCGGGCTGTCTCTCTTCTTTGCTGATCTTATCGAAAATCTTATCCATGCGCTCAACGTATTCACTGGTATCATCCACAAAAAACTCAAGCTGGGGAATAATTCGTGCCTGGTCCTTTATGCGGGCCCCGAGTTTATAGCGTATCTCTGAGGCGTGTGCCTTGATGGTATTCAGTGCCAGTTTGGTGTCGCTGATATTAAAAAAGCTTAAGAAAACACGTGCGATCGCCAAGTCGGGTGTCACCCTTACTTTGGTGATAGTGATCAATGTATTTGGCAAAAGGTTTAAGCCTTCGCGTTGAAATATGGCTGCTAAATCCTGTTGTATTACTCCTGCAAATTTCTGTTGACGTTTCGATTCCATGTTTTTTAGCTGAAAGGTAAAAGCATAAAGCTAAAAGCTATATAACTGCGATTTTGTTTTATTTTCCAGGTAAGCTTTCGGCTTTCTGCCTTAAGCTTTCCGCTTCAAAACAAATTTACAATTCCTCTTTGATCTCTGCGAGTCTTTTGACACTTAATCGCGCACTAATTCCGGATGCAATTGCTGCTATGGCAGTTACAGTTAAAAATACCAGTATGAAATCCATAAATTTCAACGCAACCGGGTAGGCATCAATTGCCGTGAGATTATCGCCAAATTTGATAAAGCCGAACTGTTCCTGCAAAATACAAAAGATCAAACCAACCACCATGCCTGCAATACAACCGATAATGGATATCATCATTCCCTCGTAAAAGAAAATGCGCTGTATTAGCTTCTTATCAGCACCAAGACTGGTCAATATAGCAATGTCCTTTTGCTTATCAATCACCAGCATGGTTAGCGAGCCGATGATATTGAATATAGCGATAATCAACACAAACACCAGGATCATGAAAATGAACCAGCGTTCATAGTTCAAAGTTTTGTACAAGTCGGCGTTTTGCTCATACCGGTTTTTAACAATGAACCTGTCACCTATTTTAGTCCTTATATCGTTTTGAACCGATTCAAGATCGATACCCTTTTTATAATTGAGGTCGATATGCGAAACATTGGTGGGTTCGTTCAGCAAATCGCGCATAAAATCAATAGGTGTAATGATCAACCCGTTAAAATCCTGCTGAATATTGAATATGCCTGATGGATAAATATACCGCACTTCAAAAGCGCTTAGCGGATCGGCCCCACTGGATGCATTCCTTCGTGGCGAGTAGATTTGCAGCGGTGAAAGCTGATCGTGAATATTGACTGATAATTTCCCCTGAACGGTTGCACCTATTACTGCATAACTATGTCCGTTATCTTTAAGAGTAAATGAGCCTTTTTCGACAGTGCTGTCTAACTGCTTATTATTTAAAAATTCCTCACTTACACCCATTACCGTACCTATGAATTGCCCCGTAGTTCCATAACGGATCAGCGCTTTTTCCTCTAGTACTTCTGTAAAAGAAAATAGTTTTGAATCACGATGCAGTGCTTTAAAATAGGCGGTATTCGGGTTAAATGTTTTGCCTTGTTTGGATTCGATCTTTATCTCAGGCGTGAAATTGCTGTAGAGGTTTAGGATAACCTTCTCGAAACCGTTGAATACCGAAAGAATGATGACCAATGCCGCACTACCAATGAACACCCCGAGCATAGATACCCCCGAAATAATATTGATGGCATGCATCTTCTTACTCGAAAAAAGGTACCGCTTAGCTATGTAGATCGAAGTATTCAAAAGGTTGTACGTTTTACGTATTACGTTATACGTTTCATTTTCCGCTAAAACTACGTAAAACGTATAACTTCAAACGTATAACTTAAAAAAACGGGTTATGCTTTTTCTCGAAGCCGATAGTGGTTTCAGGACCGTGGCCAGGATAAACCACGCAATCATCCGGAAGCGTAAATAGTTTTTCACGAATATTGCTGATCAACTGATCATAGTTTCCGCCGGGAAGATCAGTCCGACCGATGCTTCCTCTAAATAACACATCACCACCTACAAGGAAATTACCGGGTTCATTATAAAAGCAAAGATGCGCAGGTGAGTGGCCCGGAGCAAATATCAATTGCAATTCTGTATTACCAAAAGAAACAGTTCCGGTTTCTGGCAGATAATGATCAGGCAACGGTGACATCTCATATCTGAAACCCATTTGCGGCGCATAAGCGGGAACTGTAGCAAGCACACTAGATTCGCCTTTATGAAACTGAGGTTTCAATCCGTACTGATCGAATATAAACTTATTGCCCAACACATGGTCGATATGGCAATGGGTATTCAGCAGCAAAACTGGCTTTAACTGATTATCCCTGATGAAATTCACCACCACATTCTGCTCTGAAGCCGTATACATCCCTGGATCGATAATCACGCACTCACGTGTTTCATCAAATAGGATGTAAGTATTCTCCTGGTAAGGATTATTTACGAATGATCGGACTTTAGACATGGTTCTTATTTCGAATTACTTCCACCTGAACGTTTTAATCATGGTATCTATATCCTTTTTTACAAACTTCAGCACTGGCTGTATAGAATCCAGCCGTGGCGTGCTATTAAAATAAAGCGCCCCACGCATATAGTTTTTTACGCTGTCGGTAATAAAAAATTGTACTGACGACGCCGCGTTCCCATCAATAGTATAGTAGATGCCATACACTTTCCTTTCGGCATTGTGAATGATAGCCTGATCGATTGAAGTGGCTTTTACCGAGTGTTTGAAGGCAAAATTACGGGCATCCTCGGTCAGCTCATCAAATACCTTTTTTGAGGTGATGCTTTCATAGCTCAGGTGAAGTGTGCCGTTAAACTGCGGAAACTGCATATTGAGCAGGTATTTCATATTGGTCAGCTTCTTGTCCTTTCTTTCCGGGGCAACATTCATATCCTTTTCTATCACAGCATATTTGGGGTAGATGAATGTAAATGGGTATTGGCTATTATATTGCTGGTATGCCTTCTCAGGAAAAACAACACGAAAATATCCGCGAGGCTTTGGCGAATAATCGTGATTGCCATTGCAAGCGGCTATCAGCAACAAAACCGGCAGAAGCCATAATAATTTTTTCATGGATATATTTTTTTTGAATTCCATATTTCCCAGGATCTTTCAGCCTGCAATACTAACATTTCATATCCATTTTTTGTAGCAGCGCCCATTTCGGCCCCTTTTTTCAAAAACAAGGTTTCTTCAGGATTATAGATCAGATCGTAAAGCAAATGCTCATCCGTAATAGCTTCGTACCGTATTGGGGGGCATTCATCTACATTTGGAGACGTGCCGATAGGCGTGGTATTAATGATCAGTTTATGCTGCTTGATATGATGCGGCTTTAAATCGCTGAACAAAATATTTCCTGGTGCAGGCTTCCGTGTAACCACTTTAAAATTGATGCCCAGGTTGTCCAGCGCGCATTTAACTGCTTTGGCGGCGCCACCATCACCTAAAATCAATGCTTCGTCGTGATGACGTCTCAGCAAAGGTTTTAATGAATGTTCGAACCCAAAGATATCGGTATTGAAACCTTCCAGCCTGAAATCGTGACCTTTTATACCTACTTCGCCCGTAAAAGCAGCAGTAACCGGACTTTCGGCTGTTATACGGATACAATTTACCGCACCTGCCGTTCGTGCATCATGCTCGATCCAATCCAGATATTTAAGCACATGAATTTTATGCGGAACGGTGACATTCAGTCCGCATAAATCAGGGTGGCTTTGCAATAAGGCAGGCAACTCATTGATATGTTCTATAGGGAAAAGATCGTATTTGGTGTCCGTTATTCCTTCCGCTTCGAACTTGGCAGTAAAGAATTTTTTTGAAAATGAATGAGAAAGCGGAAAGCCAATAAGCCCGTATTGTTTCATTGTTGAGATATGGGGTTTGTGTATGGAGTATGACACAACATCATGCTGTAATATTAGCAAAATAATACTAAAGGATGGAATTCAGTTGGCAGTTTGCTTTGCTGCTCTTAGATTTTATCCCTCCCGGCCTCCCATGATCTCAGCTACCATGTACCCACATCTTTATGCATCGCCCCATCGGGGCAATATGTTGGTAGAAACAGAGGCACAATAGTCATTTTTGCGCCGTAGGTGCAATACATCTTCGCCATGCCTAATGTTTAATGTTGCACCTACGGCGCAAAAACCCATCTCGATATTATTTCTACCAACATTTGGCTCCCAGCGGAGCCACCTTTATTAAGAGAAATACTTGTGGGCACACTCTCCCTACCCTTAGGGAGAGATGTCCGGCGCAGCGTCGACAGAGTGGGTAGAAATTTAGGACAAGGGTTAACTGATAACCAAACACCCTAATCTCCAATCTCTAACCTCTAATCTCCCAAAAAATTAATAGTTTCGCCCCATGCTTACTGTTGAGAAGATCGGCGGGACATCGATGAGTGCGCTTGCCGACGTATTGAATAACATTATTTATTTCGAACGCCAGGGCGAGAGCCTGTATAACCGCGTGTTTGTCGTGTCGGCGTTTTCGGGAGTTACCAATCTGTTACTCGAAAATAAGAAGACCAAAGAACCAGGTGTATACCACCAGATTGCCAATAACGAAGATTTTCACGGCCTCCTGAACCAACTGGTTGCGCAGCTGAAGGAGATCAACAAAAAATATGAGTCGCTGGGTTTGGATGTGAGGGTTGCCGATGCTTTTATTGAGCGCCATGTGAAGAAGGCGGAGACGTACCTGGATAATTTGGTGGATGTGCTGGCGTCGGGCTATGTGAGCCGTGAGGGTATTTTGCAAGCGGCGCGCGAGATTCTGGCGTCGATAGGCGAAACGCACTCGGCTTTCAACCTGTCGAATATCCTTCAAAACAAGGGTGTTAACGCTAAGTTTATCGACCTGGGCGGTTTTGATGATATGCGCCCTTTCACCATCGATCAGCGTATACGCGACGTGTTTTCCAACATCGACCTGGCATCGTGCATCTGCATCGTGACGGGCTATGCCAAAGGTACCGAGGGTATTATGCGCGAGTTCGACCGCGGTTATTCGGAGGTCACCTTCAGTAAGATTGCACAGATATTGAAGCCTGAAGAGGCTATTATTCATAAAGAGTACCACCTCTCAACCGCCGATCCGGGACTGGTTGGGGTGGACAATTGCAAACCCGTTGGCTTTACCAATTACGACATCGCCGATCAGCTGGCAGACGTGGGCATGGAGGCTATTCACCCCAAGGCGTCGAAACCTTTGGAGATAAACGGCATTAACCTTCGTATCAAAAACACCTTTGAACCGGCACACCCGGGAACACTGATCACCAAGGATTATGTGTCGACCCTGAAGCGTGTGGAGGTGATAACCGGCTACGACAAGATGCTGATCATCGACGTGTACGACCCACTGATGGTAGGCAACGTGGGTAGCGACTTGCAGATAATGCAGGTGTTTTACGATCACCGCATCAGCTACACCTTTAAGGCTACCAGCGCCAACAGTATTTCGATAGTGATATGGGAGAGCGATTTCTCGCAGAAGCTCATCGACGACCTGGGCAAGAAGTTTGAGAAGATAACGGTAGAAAAATCTGCCCTGGTATGCCTGCTCGGCTCTAACATGGATCAACCCGGACTACTGGCCCGCAGCACCGAAGCCCTGGCAAAAGAAGACATCAACATCATCAGCGCCGGCATGGCCCTGCGCAAAGTGAACATCCAGTTCCTGATAGCCCGCGAGCATTTTAAAACGGCTATTATTGCGCTGAATAAGGCGGTAGGGCAGTAGTTGGGTTAGTTGAGTCGTTGATTGAGTTGGACTAAGTTGATTAGGTTGAAAACGGTTGCAATACTGAAATAGGTGTCAAAGTGAAATGGGTGTCACACTGAGGCACTCGAAGTGCGGTGCGCAAAGGCCTTACTACATATTGTCTGAATCATGATTCGCTTGATTGAAGGATGAGCGACAGTTCGCTTTCAACTGGAAAGGCGGTAATGCCGCTTAGTACTAAGCCTGTTATGAAGAAGATAAGTAACAGGCGAATGCGGGTTTTAAGATGTTGTTCGTGTGTTTTCATAGCGGTCAAACTCTCAGGCTTAAAATATCATCAATGGCATAATCGGCTTTGGTAAACAGGAATTGGTAGCCTGAATCGAGTAAACGCTTTGGAGCTACCCAACGGCTTTTGAGTATTAATTCCGTTTCGGTACCGATGATCCTTGCGCCAATATTCAGCAGCCATGCAGGAGTAGGCAAGCCGATTGGCATACCGTAGCTTTTGCGTAAGACATGCATCAGGTCGGTATTCTTGATAGCTTCCGGAGCGGTGCAATTGATAACGCCATTCATTTCAGGATGGTCTAATATCCATTCGGTACTGCGGGCCACATCCTGTTCATGTACCCATGATACATGTTGCTGACCGTTGCCTTGCTTGCCCCCTAAACCAAACCTCACCAGGTTAAGCAAGCGAGGAAACACGCCATCACTTCGTCCTAAAACAATCCCCATACGCAGGGCAACTTTGCGGACGGACACCTTGCATTCGCTAAAGAAAGTTTCTTCCCATTGGCGGCAAACATCGATAGAAAAACCGTAGCCGATTTGCCCAGTGGCTTCATCCTGTGCAAAATCTTCCGCATGACGGTAAATAGTGGCAGAAGTAATGTTGATCCAAAGAGCAGGAGCGTTATTCAATTCACCCACGACCTTATTTAATAATGTAGTCGGAACTACCCTTGAGCGGATAATCTTTTCGCGATTTTTGGCGGTATAACGACAGTTGACGTTTTTGCCGCAAAGATTTATCAGCATATCAGCACCTTCCATTTCCTTTACCCAATCGCCTTTGGTTGCCCCATCCCATATGAAAGTTTTAATGTTACCTTCGGCGGCTTTTGGTTTACGGCTTAGGATAATAACTTCCTCTGCAATGTGACTGTAATATCTGGCCAAAACGCCGCCTAAGTAACCGTTACCGCCTGCGAGTATGATCTTTTTGTATTTCATGGTTTAGTTGATTAAAAGGATGATGACCAATAATGCCGCCCTGTACAAAGCCCAGGTAATGGTGAGCGTCCAGCCCAATTTCAATAGTTTGGTTCTGCGAATATGCTCTAAAAACATCAGCCCGGCAATCAGCATAAAATAAAGGCTATAGAATATTGGATAATGACCGATCAAACCAGACAGCATCAGCATTACACCCAATAGTAAAGAACCTGCAAAAGAAATGGTCATCATATTGCCCAGGTAGTTCCAGCTTTCTTTTTTATTAACCAGGCTGATGATAATCCCCTGGAAAAATATCTGACCACCGCATATCAAAGCTTCTCTATAAATATTTCCTGCCGGTATCGTACCGATAAGCAGGTCGGCATAGCGTGTAAGAATATAAGAAGTAACGGCCCAACTAAAAATGAGATAAGCTATACGGTAGTTTAACCGGAAAGTGGGCTGATACTCAAACACATTCCCAATGGAAGGAATGATCACCCGGCGGTTGTAAGAGAGGAACGCATAAACCTTCTTCATCAGCCATATAAATGGTTTGAAGTTAAAAAGGGGTCTGAAGAATGGCAACACTGACCCGAAAATTTTGAAAAGACTTTCTACGCCATAAGTAACCTCACCTGTTTGCTGATTTACTAAAGCAATCTCGTTTACAGCGCGCTGCCTGTCCACCATGGGACAGGCGTTAGGGGCGAGCTGCTGATAAGGTGTTCGGCCTTTATCTTCAAATAAACCTGTCTTTACAAATGCCCGGGTGTAGGCACTGCACATGGGGCATTCGGCGTCGTAAAGGATCAGGTAATCTTTAAATGCTTTCATGACTCGGGATATTAAATGTTGGTTTCTTTTTGGTGCTTTTGAGCACGGTTTCGCAGCTTAAAGAATACACTGAGATTAAGGAAGTGCATTCCGCCAAGAATGAGTATGATCCAGCCCAGTTTAAAGCTCAGCACCTCAACCACAACCTGTGTGCTGGGTATGTTGCTGCCCTCTTTAAGCGCCAGGCTCATGTAACCAAAATTGACCAGGTAAAAACCCACCACCAGGAGCTTGTTTACAGAATCGGCAAGCTCATTATTGCCATGAAAAATGTCGACCAAAAACACGCGACCATTCCTGAATAAAACTTTTGCTACCCAAATGGTTAAAGCGATGCTTGCCGCTAAATAGACTGCGTAGGTTAGGATAAAGTAGTTCATGATTTTAAGTTTTAAATTTTAATTGTATAAATTGAACTTTCAGAAAAATATGAAATATATGGATAAAAAAAATTTATTTAAATACTTTCAGTATAGAACCCCAGAACCAATTTTCTTCAGCCTTCAGCATGGTCTCTAAAGTTTTGTCTACGTTCTTAGCCAATTTATTTATATCGGTAATCGACTTGTTAAAGGTTTTAAACTCCGGATCATTCTTCTCGCCTTGTACTTTAGATAGCTCATCCAGGATTTTTATTATAGGGTCCAGTTCTCTTTTACGGCGCTCCTTAGCCACCTGGCGGGCTATGTTCCAGGTATCTTTGTCGGCATAAAAATACTCTTTGCGTTCACCCGGTTTATGACGCTTTTCTATAAGTCCCCAGCTAATCAAATCGCGCAGGGTCATGTTGGCATTGCCGCGTGATATTTGCAGCGTCTCCATAATCTCTTCGGTGGTCAGGTCTTCGGGCGTGATCAGCAGTAGGGCATGTACCTGGGCCATGGTGCGGTTAATGCCCCACTCAGACCCTAATTTTCCCCAGGCTTCAATAAACTTTTGCTTTGCTTCCGCCAATTCCATATACAAAGGTAAATAAGTTTTTAAACTTTCAAAATATTTTGAAAGTTTATTTTAAGATAAAGATAACATGATGGAGAACACACCCTACCTCATTCAAGATGTAAGTTATGTTGTCACGTGCTGTCACGGTGTAGGGGGGCAGCGTGACGGGCGTGACAGTTTGAGTTATACGTAGTGCGTTGTAGGTTATACGTTTTGAATTGTGCGAAAAAAGTACAACGTAAAACCCAACCCTACAGCACTTTATACAGCACCCAATCCCCCGTCTCATAAACCTTTTGCATGCTCAGGCGACTATCTGATTTTCGGATGGCTGGCAAATAGCGGCTGTTTAGCTGGGTGTAGCCGGTAAGAATATTTTGGTCGGTTGCCACCAGGATATAGTTTACATAGTGTTCCGGGGCTTCGCTGGAACTGAGGTATGATTCCTGGTAAGGCATAGTGAGGCGTTGCACATGATGCGTAAAGGCTACTACCTGATAAGCAATAGCATCATCTACCATGATTTGTGCGTTGGTCGGCAGCGAGTTGATATAATCCGCCATTTCCATATTATCGCTTTGCTGGTCAACTGGCGTTGGATTGAACAGTACCTTCACAAAGTCCTGCTCCTCGGTAAGAAATGATCTTTTCAGGAAGAAATATCCGGTCACCAATTGAAATAATACCAGGACGCTTAGCAGTATCTTCATCCCGATCTGGTGCTTCGACTCATGCACTCTCAACGTAACGCAAAGCATCGCCAATACCAGGAAGATCAGAAAATATTCCTGCGAAAGAAATATCTTATCGTATTTGATCTGCAAAAACTGCACAAAGGCAAATGGTGCGGCAATGGTAAGTATCTGGTAAGAGCTTTTTCTGAACAGGTAGATCGCCAGCAAGATCATGGGGCAAAACAAGGCTATACTGGCAGTCACAATCGGCGATAACTGCGACGAATGATAGTGTGCAAAACTGGTTGCCTGTTCAAAGTTGACCTTATCTGCCAATACGGCCCAGGTAGCGTATGGACTTTCAATAAAGTAGTTCAAGTCGTTGGCGTGTGTCAGGTTCAGCATCTTGTAGATCATGATCGAAGCCAGTGGCAGAATAAACAAGATGATATAAATAGCAAAGGTTTTGTTCACCAATTTACGGCGCAACGCCGGACTGTTAAAACTCTGATACAATCGAAAAATGGTTTCCTTCTCGCCCAGGTTCAAACTCTGTGTAGCAATAAACAATACCAGCGGTATAAAAAACAGGTTGAGCCAGATGAATTTATAATCGCAGAATACCAATATCACCAAACAAATACTGGCAATGGAAATATGGAAAGTAGTATTTGATGAGTAAAATCGGATAATATGGAAAAAGAACAAATAGAAGAATAACAGCACCATGTAGATGGATCTCCCCGAACAAGCACTGTATAACAAACCCGGATGAAACAGGAAAAGCACAATGAGCAACAGCAGGTAAAAATCATCGTTAGTGCGTTTGATCAGCGTAGAGCACATGACATAGAATAACATTGCCGTGCCCAATGCAGATGCGATGACAGGAGCCAACTGCGTATCGAGTTTCGCATCGATCCATGAGAAGAAAACCGTTCCGTAGAAAGGCAGAATAGGAGTTGTGAGGCCCATTACCTTTAAGCGGTTACCCAATCCCTCGAACAGTATTTTACTTTTTTCGATAAAGAAAAGTGACTCGTGGTTATAATAGCCCAATCTGTTAAGGTAAATGCCCAAAAACAGATAGTACACCGCGATAAATACAGTGATCAGAATAAGATATAATTTTCTTCTGTTCCCCATTTAGTTGATGACGTTGGTGGCGCTATTAATTTTACTCAAACCATGTGTAGTTTTTTCCCAATAAAATGGCTTTACTATCAACTGGTACAATCCCATATACGCCGCTGCAGAGTGCATTAACCAATAAACCGGATTGGCAATGGAAAATAAGATCAGCTCGTAAAAACGGCGTTTGAATACCGCCATCATATTTACATAGATCATCAATATATTTCCAACCATCAGGTTGAATATGGACATAAACAGCACCCAATCCGGGAATAACGTCTTAATAGCCGCCAGGTTAAAAACCACGTAAGCTAAGAATATGAACAGTAATATAGGGTACACCAAAAATGTAATCGGTGTAGCACCAACGAAGAAGTTGAACCCTATGAATCCCCTGAAACCAATCTTTTTGATCAGCTTCAGCGGGTTGCGCATGTGCACCAGGTAGGTTTGCATATAGCCCTTGATCCAGCGTGAACGCTGACGGATCCAGTTAAATGGCTCGTTGTTGGCCTCTTCATATGTAGTGGAGTTTACAATGGCTACTTTATAACCTTTTGCATACGCACGGACACCCAAATCTGCATCCTCGGTCACATTAAACGGATCCCATGCACCCAATTCGATCAGATTATCTATTTTAAAGTGATTACTGGTTCCTCCAAGCGGAATAGGGATATCCAATGTATCCAATCCCGGCAGCATATAATCAAACCAGTAAGAATATTCCAGCGTGAACATCCTTGTAAGGAAGTTCTCGTTACGGTTAAAGTAATTCAATGCGCTTTGTACGCAGATGTAATTATCCGGTAGTTTATTAAAAAGCGTAACTACTTTTTTCAACTGGTCGGTATCAGGAATGTCCTCTGCATCATAAATCGTCAGGTATTTACCACGGGCAAAATGCAACCCGTAGTTACAGGCCTTAGGCTTGGTTTTAGGCATGTGAAAAGGCACCACAATCACCTCAAATATTGCAGGGAAATCAAGGCCGCGCACTGCATCCAATGTCAGGGCGTCATCTTCCTCTATCAGCAGTTTAATATCTAATTGTTCACGCGGATAATCTAAACTTTGAAGGTTCCAGATCAGTTTTTTGATTAGTTTGTCTTCCTTATAAACTGGTAGCAGAATGGTATAAACCGGCAATTCTTCGTCTTTTATATTCCGCACCTCTTCGCGCCCTACAGCCTGAAATAATTCAAACCTAGAACCAACCAGCGAAAGAAAAAGCTTAAAAATAATAGCAAGGAGAAAGAACAGGCTCATCGCTACATTGACTATAATAGTAACACTCTTAAAATTCAGCACCATGCCGGCAGCCAATACGCCTATGATCACGAAAATGAAAACCAGTTGCCCTGTAGTGAAGGTAGTAAGCGCGGAGCTCTCCGCATCGTGGTTTAATAGCTCGAATACGGATGATTTAACGTAATCTTCGCCTAACAGCTTATGAATCATCCAGGTGATTTCCAGGTCATCTGCTATGATCACCTGTGGCTCCATGTTATAGGTCATCCGGATGAAATCGAGAAATAGCTGGTCGCTTGGGTCAGCCATCAGGGTGACTACTTTCTTTTTCTCGATACGCAACGGCATAGCAAGGTGTGCTTCGGCAAATTTAAGTTCGATCTTGTCTAGCACCTCCTTATCAAACTGCTCTTCTCTTATGGATTTAAAGTCGAGTCCGGCATTAACCATGGACCGTTCATAGTTTTTGCGGGATATATAGCCATAGTTGAGCGCTATTTTTATAAAGGATTGCTCTGTCGTTGCAGAAAAGTTTTCAATCTTTTCCCGATTACCTGGTGTAATAAAACCATCATTAACCAAAAGTTCAGGAATTGAGATCTTCATTTTATAGTATAAAGGTGTTCATTTTATTGAGTAGCCTCAGATTTTATATTCCCAAGGCTACTCAAATTTTAATTTCAGGCGCTCTTTTGGTTATTTAAATTATTCGTTAAACAACTCCTGTGATTTTTGAACTTTTGAGCGTACGTAAAGGAATGACATTAATATTAGTACAAGTATGCCGAGCAATATGTACAGGTTATAGTTTTCCCAGAAGCGGGTTAAGGCGCTCTTGGTATCTACATACTCCAGGTTCTCGCTTGATTTGTTGATATTGAATAAATATTTATTACCGTTTACATCAGCTACACACACGTTGCTCGACAAGGTCGATAACTGCTCAGTTATTGATTTTGAAGCAGCTGTAAATGCCTCCGCTTTTTCCTTACCTGTAGCCGTCAGCACCAGTACAGCATTATTACTGCGTCCATAGAATATCTGTGCTAAACCGTTCGATACGGAGTCGGACAATGAGTATACAGGTTTGTTATTTTCATTATTATATAAACGGAACTCTTTCTGGAAGCTTATCGGCGCATCCGGGAACTTGTCTAATATCTGGTCGTGCTGAGATAAAAGGGCAACGATATTGTATTTCTTAAGATCGGCGTCCTTCATATCATCCGAATAAACAAACTCGGGGAAATTATTTGAATTGATATTGTTGTTTAATTCATAAATAATCTCGCCCATTGCTGTGGCAGCATATTTAGCATACTCCTTAGTCACTACAATGCGGGTAGTACCCATGTTAAATGCTTCAGGATATTGATAGAAACTCAAATCGTTTGTGATAAACGGATTCTTGGATTCAAGGAATGATTTATCTACGTCGATCTCAGCAAAGAAATTAGTAAATGAATTGATACAATTACCGCTGCTTGGGTAAATCCTGAACTCAGCCTCGATGGTATTGTATTTATGGTGCTGATAGCGGTTGATAGTTACTGAAGTATTTAATTTGCCAGATGCATCCAATCTTTCACTACTGATGAGTGCACCGTTCAGATAAACATTAAAGTAACCCCGGTCGCCTGGCGAAAGGCTACTGTAGTTTGCCACAAAGTGGATATCAACTTCTTTTGGCGTAAAGCTAAAATCACTGTTTTTGAAGCTGTATACGTTGGTTAACGAACCAATGCCTGACATGAAGTTTGGTGCACCACCAACTTGTCTTAAGGTCAGTTTTGAACGGTTTTCTTCAACAGTTTTAAAGTAGTTGTTCTGAGCATTATCGATCAGGATATACTGACCGAATGATGAATTCAGAATATTCATATTGCCCAGTGTAGTAATGGTTTTTTCGTAACCGTTATCGTCGGCTCCGGTCACAAACAGTACTTCACCCGGCTCAGTAATCTTAGCATCAGATTTTGCGGTGTCTTTATAGGTCACCAATGCTTTGCTCAGGAACAATAAACCCTGGTTAGCTTTTAGTGCAACGTTGATCAATGATTTTTTATCGGCAGGCAGGCTGCTCCAGTTGCCTACTTCGATATAATTTTTAACCGTATCAGGAAGCTGATCTGCAGGGTAAACCTTGATATCCTTGTTCATTGCCTTTTTAAGCCTTGAGTATGCCCAAGCCACCGCCTTTAAGTCGTGCAGTGATGGGTTTGCAGGGTATACGATTGCTTTTTTAGATTCAAAGCAATTGCTCAGGTTTACATTTTTAAAGAAATTATCGTTGGTTTTTATCAGCGACAGGTACGAGTAGTTCTTCACCTTTACCCACATAGCGGGGTTATCAAGGTCCTTACACTTATCATCTGATACCGTGAGCAAGGTTTTTACCTGAATCTTCAGGAACTTGTCAGCTGAAAGATCTTCGGGGGTTAAGTTAATCGATATTTTTTCGATCGTGTCTTTGGTAAGACGAGCGCTGTAGGCCGGACGATCGTTGATAACGATGTTCACAAAAGAATGATCTTTAATTAAAGCCTGGGAAGGCTCGATATATAATACCAGCTTGCTTCCCCTCATTTCAACAAGTGGGCTTACTTTTAAATAGAATGAACTTGCTCCGATCATTCCATATATTGACTCATCGTCATGTCCCATTGCCTTGAATGATACAATGCTTTGCGCTATTGATGCCGTACTTAACAGTAATGCAAGAGCTAAAAGGCTTAAAAATTTATTCATTTGTTCTAGTATTAATTGATCACGTTGAATTCTACTCTAAAATAATTTCCGCTTTCGTCGCTTCTGTAAGCGAGCTCGCCACCCATTTCCTGGGTCATCAGTTTGGCTATTGATAAGCCAAGACCTAAACGGCTTTCCACATTGCCGGATGCATCGTTTAATGTTTTTAGTTTATTAAACATCATATCCAGCTCTTCCTGACCTATAGCGATACCTTCATCCACAATTTCGAAGATGAACCTCTGACGCTGAAGGCTGGTAATTACCTTAATGTTATTATTTGTTTGGGAAAATTTTATGATGTTGGATAGTAAATTTTGGAATATCTGACCTGTAAATACGCGATCGAGTTTTACATTGAGGGGGAGTTTTAAAATATTATCGATCAGGTGAATGTTTTTCATTTGGGCGGTTTCAACCAAGCCCCTGTATACATGCTGTACTTCTGTGTTGATGTCGAATATTTCTAGGTTGAACTTCATTTCAGGAGCTTCAATTTCGCGCACATCCATCAATTTATTCAACATATATTGCATTTTTTCAGCAGATTCACTTATGTAACCCACAAACTCTTTCTGATCAGTGCTCAACCTTTCTTCCTCCTCTTTCACCATGTTATTACTCATAATGATGGAGCCGATCAGGTTTTTGAGATCATGGCCTGCAATATTGATAAAGCTGTTTTTTTGCTCGTCAAGTTTACGCAGCTTTTCATACTGCATATCAATAATGTTGTTCTTTTCAGAGATGTCCCTGTTCTGTTCTTTTAACTGCTCGTTTGATTTTTCGATCAGTATTTGTGAGCGCACTTCACGTAAAATTACCTTGTACCGGGCATTGGGAATAAGGCAGGAGATAATGGCGACTATGAAAAAGTATTGACCGCCATTATTAATAAATATATCCGCGCCGTAATCGGCGAATAAATTAAAGAATAAGGTAAGCAGCAATATGGCTACCAAAGTTTCGACAACTGAATTAATAGGCTCCCAAAATACCTGGAGATTAAAAAATAAAATTACAACCGAATACAAAAGAAAATAAACATTCAGATCTTGCGGGCTAACCAGTGTACAAAGTAAGGCCGAGTTAGCTGAAAGGAGGAAAAACGCTACATGTAATAACAAACGGTAATTATTACCCCTGCTCTGGAAAAAATTAAATAACATGTAAATTATCAGAACAATAATGAGGCGAACAATAAAAAACTGAAGCCAGAGGCCTGGAGTATAAATGAAATCGATGATGCTGAAAAGAGGAAAAAGGAATATGATGGACCAAATAACTATGTTAGTCTGATACCAGGCCTTTTTGGTTATCTCTTTTAATAATTCGTCTTTGTTGATCTGAACAAACATTATAATTAGTTTTCTTAATTTATAATAAGATTAAACCAGTTGTTAATTTAGTACGCTAATAAAATAAAATTAAGTGAAAATATTGCCGTATTCAACAATGTTTATTAACAGGCTGTTAGGAATGGTTTCACTTTTAACGTTATTCATCACAATTGGTTGCGATGCACAGTCGTTTAATAATCAGTCTGCTACGTTTAAAAGGGCTCAAACCCTTGACAACGGTGTGAGCATCTCCTGGCTCGAGCAAACCTGGAATAAAAACATCCTAGATAGCAATATTATCACGATGTCCGATTTCCGTTTGTTAAAACAACTGGGCTTCAAATGCATCAGGATTCCTGTGGCCTTCAGTCATTTTCAAACCAATAACTCCTATAACCCAAAACTGCTTGAACATATTGATCAAATCCTTAGGTTATGCCACTTATACGGGTTCAAGGTAATCATTTGTTACCATTCGGGAAATTTAGATGAAAACACTTACATGTCTGAAAATCAAATAATTATTGCCTTATGGGAGATGCTCACAAAAAAATATTACCAGCAAAGTGCTGATGATCTCTTCTTTGAGTTGTATAACGAGCCTCCCCACATGAACCCCAATATATGGCAAAATGCAGCCAGCGAGATCATTAAAGCGATCAGAAAAATCGATAAAAAACGCACACTCATCATAGGCGCATCAAATTTCAACAGCATTTATGAGTTGAGCCGAACCACACCGTTAGAGGATGATAACCTAATCTACACTTTTCATTTTTACGAGCCTTTCTTTTTTACTCACCAGGGGGCCGAATGGATAGGCGACCAGGTAGCCACTACAGGTGTGCCTTTCCCTTATAATGCCTCAATTTTTCCACCATTAAATCCAAAAGCAAAAAATACATGGGGCGAAACCAATTATTATCAGTACCGGACAGACGGTAATGAACAGTCTGTAAAGGATAAGCTACAAATTATAAAAAACTGGGGTATTAAATACAACGTTCCCCTATTATGCGGCGAGTATGGTGCATATAACAAATACGCAGATCAAGCCAGCCGTTGCAGATATATAAAGACTGTAAGACAAACGTTAAAGGTGATGCAAATACCGGGAATATTGTGGGATTATAACAGCAGTTTTTCCATTTTTGAGGGTAAACCTTCACTGAGAAATCTTCCTGATTGTATGAGAGATGTGATAAATTATACTAGCCGAAACTAAAATCAATACTTTAGTATTTTACTTATTATAAATAGTTAACTTTGCACGTTATTGAATAAACATGAGATTTTTTGAAGAGAAGCGAAGAGAAGTTATGAAGCATATTGAAATATATATGCTCCAAAAAATCAACGAGTACTTGAAGCCTGTAGAAACAATCTGGCAGCCGTCTGATCTTTTACCCGACTCGACCCGCGAAACCTTCTTTTCAGAGATCAAAGAGTTACAGGAAAGTGCAGCAGGCTTATCTTATGACCTGATCGCTGTTTTAATCGGCGATACCATTACGGAGGAAGCCTTGCCGACTTACGAATCATGGCTGACCATGGTTGAAGGCGTTTCAAGGGATGAAGAAGGTGGCTGGATGAAATGGACGCGCCATTGGACATCAGAGGAAAACCGGCATGGTGATCTGCTCAATAAATATCTGTACCTATCAGGCCGTGTAAATATGCGCATGATGGAGGTATCTACCCAATACCTTATTGCCGATGGATTTGACATCGGTACCGGTACTGATCCTTACCGTAATTTTATTTATACCTCGTTCCAGGAACTTGCTACCAATGTTTCGCACCGTCGCGTAGCCTCACAGGCAAAAAAGGATGGTGATACACTACTGTCAAAAATGTGCGGTGTAATAGCCGGCGATGAGGCTCGTCATGCCAAGGCTTATAAATATTTCATAGAAAAAATATTTGAAGTAGATCCGAGTGAGGCAATGATCGCTTTTGAGGATATGATGCGCAAAAAGATCGTAATGCCGGCCCATTTCCTGCGTGAAGTAGGATTAAAAGTTGGTCAAACCTTCGGCCACTTTACCGATGCTGCACAACGTTTAGGCATTTATACCGCCATCGATTACGTAGACATCCTAAAAGAGTTGATAGAAGACTGGCACATTGAAAGCGCCAAGGATCTGAATGAAGGTGGCGAAAAAGCCCGTGATTATATCATGAATCTGCCAGCACGATTACTACGTGTGGCTGAAAGAATGAAAAACCCGATGCTGGAGTACAAATTCAGCTGGATAAACGGATAAGAAAGTTCTAAGTCGTAAGTCGACTTGGGACTTATGACTCACGACTTCAGACTCAAATCACCCTTCCAATATCAAATCCGTCCCTGATTTACCAGCGACAATCTTAAAAAGATCATTTAGGATAGATTCCACGGTCAGCGAGTTAACATCATCAACATAATGTTCGTTGCGTGTGATGTGCAATTCATCCAGCTGAACTGCAATATGATATAAAATATCTCCAGGATAAAGATCAGGTTGAGTGATGTCAATTATATTGTCTGAATGGGTCACGGTGAAATTCAGGTCAGTCTTTCGTTGTTCATGAAAAAGCGAATTGAGTTGCCTTTGGATAAGGTCAAATAATTCATCGGTGTTAATTCTTTTATGCAGGGTGATGACTTTCATAACTGTAGATATTGATATAAATAGCTACAATCTGCGTGGTGGTTTGTTTCCTTTTGACCTTTATGTGGCTACTGAAGGGCATGAGAAAGTAGCATCCTCAAATTTTAGGTTTATATTTAAGGGATGAAAAACAGAGGCGTTAAAATACGGCAAATATGCGGCAGCTATACGCTGATCATTCTGGGCATTCTGTCAGCTGGCATGGGGGTAAAGGGATTCTTGCTATCCAGCCGCTTTATAGATGGCGGCGTAACTGGTATTTCTATGCTGATTGCCGAGATCACAGGCGCACCATTATCCATCCTGATCTTTGTTATCAATATTCCGTTTCTTCTATTAGGTTATAAACGCCTTGGGATGTCATTCGCTGTTAAAAGTATGGCTTCCATTGCAGGCTTATCACTTTGCCTTGCCCTTGTACATTTTCCGGATGTAACGCACGATAAATTACTGACGGCTGTCTTTGGCGGCTTTTTTATAGGCGTTGGTATAGGTTTGGCTATTAAAGGCGGAGCAGTGCTTGACGGTACTGAGATAGCCGCATTACTTTTAAGTAAGCAGACGCAGTTATTAAAGGTAAGCGACGTGATATTGCTGCTTAATGTGATCATATTTACAATGGCCCTGTTCTTTTTAGGGGTCGAGTCAGCATTATACTCTATTCTTACCTACCTGTCAGCATCCAAAATGGTCGACTTTATTTTAAATGGTATCGAACAATATACCGGGATCACAGTAGTATCGATCAAGGGAGAAGCTATCAGGAGTGCTATTACAAAAATGGGGCGTGGTGTTACCGTATATGAAGGCAAAAGCGGTTATGGGAAGGATGGCCATGTAAATGATACACGCGATATCATTTTTACTGTCGCCACGCGCTTCGAAATACCGGCCATCAAACGTGCGATATTGAATATTGATCCTGCAGCTTTCATTGTACAGCACAGCGTAGACGACACGACGGGAGGATTAATTAAAAGAAAAGGGTTGCATTAATTTACCTTATAGGAATAATATCCGACTTTCGGATTCAATACATCATCCTTAAATTATGAATTACAAATTACTGGGCCGCTCTGGCCTCAAAGTTTCGGAGTTATGTCTGGGCACCATGGGTTTTGGAACCGAAAATGGTTGGGGTGCAGATAAAGACGGCAGCTTTGCTATTATGGACGCCTATGCTGAGGCAGGTGGAAATTTTTTGGACACAGCCAACATGTACAAACTCGGCTCCAGCGAAAAGATCATCGGGGAATACCTGTCTAACCACGACCGCGATTTTTTTGTAGTAGCAACCAAATACTCTCTGAAAGATAATTCTACCAACCCAAATGCATCGGGCAATAACCGCAAAAACATGATGCGCAGTGTAGAAGAAAGCCTAAAACGCTTACAAACTGATTTTATCGACTTGCTTTACTTGCATATCTGGGACGATCTGACACCAATTGACGAGGTGCTGCGCGGCATGGATGACCTTGTTCGGCAAGGTAAAGTAAATTATGTAGCCATAAGCGATACCCCAGCCTGGATGGTATCCAAAGGAAATACCTTAGCTGAGCTAATGGGTTGGAGCCAATTCGTCGCCCTACAAATAGAATATAGCCTGATAGCACGCACACCTGAACGGGAGCTGATCCCGATGGCCAAACATTATGGTATGACTGTTATGCCCTGGGCGCCATTGGGCGGTGGTGTGTTGACAGGTAAGTATATCCGGGGCGAACAAGGTCGCATTAAACCAGAAAGCAAACGCAGGAACGATAATGCTAATGAAATTACCGAGGCAGTAATTTCGGTTGCAGATGAACTGGGTGTATCGCCGGGTAACGTTGCCTTAAAATGGACGATACAGCAAGGTTTTCATAGTATACCGATTGTGGGCGCCACCAAATTATCTCAATTGGAGGATAACCTAAAAACTGTTGAAGTTACCCTGAGTGAAGATCATATCAAACGACTAAATAATGCCAGTGCCATTGAATTAGGCTTCCCGGGGGAATTTTTTAGAGAAGACGGTGTAAAGATGAATACGTTTGGCGGGTTTTATGATAAGGTAGAGAAAAGAGGTTAAAAGATGTTTACTGCCTCAATTAATACCGGGCACAATACTTAATAAAGGCCCTTCCGGATCAACGGAAAGGTCTTACATTTTCAAAAGAATTATTTGGTTGTAGTTGCCTCTTTGGATGCTTCTATAAAAGGAGTTTGGTCATAGTAAGAAATTTCCCTGGCTATTTTCCCGTCTTTATTAAATTCATCAAACTGCACCATATAAACCTTTACCGTTTTTTTAGTCTTTTTATTTGCTGCAGTTATTACCCACCAGGACTGTACGGTAAAAGGGTCTTTGTCGTATTGAAGTCCATCAGGATAACCTTGCTTGGTCGCCGATATTTGTTCCCAGTCGTTATAAATACCGGACCAGCCTTTTTTTTCGTCTGCAAGACTAATAGCTTTGGAGCTTGACGGATCGTAAAACTTTGCTGTATCGGCATACAATTTTGCTAATCCATCCCAATCCTGTTTCAGAAAAAGTTCATTGGAATTGTTTACAATGGTAATGTAAGGGTGCTCTTTGTAGATAGTGCCATTCTTTTGCTTGTCCTGGGCAAAAACGCTGACGGTAATCATGGCGAAAACCGCGATCAATAGTTTTTTCATAACGTTAAAAATTAGAGAGTGAATAAATTTGATTTGCTTATAACAATTTAGGGAAATAATATTGATATAAGCCAATTTAATAATCTAATTATCAGATGAATAAAGCTTATTAAAATAAATTTACCCCTGTGAAATTTTTGTTATTTAAACGACAATAAAAGAACTTATTCGCCAGCGTAAGGATCTTTTATTTTTCTGTTTGAGTAGGTGATATTGGTAAAAGTCACTTTGCAGCTTTTACCCGTGGGAGACTGTGCCAGAAAACCCAATTTGATCGGCTTAGTGGTGTTAAATTGCAGATGCCTTATCAAAAACCATTTCTTTCCATCGGCAGAGAAATAAAGCGTAATCACATTATCCGCTTTCGCGATTTTATAAAATACATCATTTCCGGCAATAGCTACGGAATTGCAGTCGTCAGAAATATCTTTGGTAACCACACTCACCACCCGGTGCACGCCAGTATAATCTTTTTCAAAGCAGAACTTGATCCAGTTCATTTTGTCGGCTTCCAGCACAATAGCACCGCCGTCCCATTTGCTAAGAAAGTCGTGATGAATCTGAGCAGTTAATACAAAATTAGGATCAGCGGTAAACGATAGCCGCGGCGCATTATCCGTATTATAAGTAACATTCGGATCGCGAAACATATCCGTTTTTTTGCCTGCTACGATAAATATACCTGCAGGGCTGATCCTATAGCTTACCGGCTTATTTACCCACGATAACGCGTGTGGAATTCCTGAGAATTTAATGCTGTTCTGTGCATGTAAACCAACGACGGTTGTTACATATAAGATAGTTGTCAGAAAAATTCCTTTCATGGGCCTTTATTAAATTCAAAGTTCAATCATGATAATTTTTTAAATCAAACAATCGTGTTCAATCAAACCTTCTCAAATACTGCGAGGCAACCAAATCGCCATACCATATATTAGTAATCTTATCCATCGTAAACCAACATTGCTCCTTGTCATATTGCGGTACCTGCAGATTCTGCGCAGGCATAAAGCTTTGCGCCAGCAAAAATTGTTTTTTATGCTTGCTGTTTTCCACCACATCCATCACAATAAAACAATGTCCCGGCGAACCACCATGGATAAAAACATCGCCTGCCTTTAGCCCATTCTGATCGGTCACTTTGTGCAATTCCTTTTCCAGCGATAAAGTACCGGCATATGAGAACACCAGTTCCATATACCGTATAAAAGTAGGATAGCCGTAATCCTTTTTAGCCTGCAATACCCAATGATCGTTATGATAACGGTAGCCGTTGGCGTAGTGGATATAGTCGCATTTAAAACCACTTACAAAATTAAAGCTAATCTCGCTGTATCTTTTAGCCTGATACAAATACTCTCCACGAAGACGCATTACTACGTCTGCGCATTGCTGCAAGTCTTGCTTGCCTACACTAATGTCAACCACGGCAGCGGTTTCAATATCTGTGTGCGCAATGGCGCCGCTATAAGTTTTAGTATGCGTTCCTGCAGGTTTGAGCGGAAGTTTTTGCAGCCATTCGCCAAAGCTGCCGGGCTCGACCTTTTGTTGGGTGTAGCCGGCTGGCGTTTTAAACCTTATTAATACATTATCAGCAGGTATAAAAGACGAAAGCAGACTAAGGCACAGAAAGGCAAAAATAAATCTCATTATTCTGGGTTTGATATACTAATTTATCAATTCCGGACGGTATTCAAAATGCATAGTATCAAAATGATACCACTTACCACCCCATATAAATCCGTATTTCTCAAATATGTTCACAATAGCTTGCGGTACCCTGTTCTTATAGATGAAAGTTGCATCTTCATTGGCGCATTTGCAGGCCCACTGCCAGTAATCGGAATAGGCCGTATTAATGTCTATGGTCATGCCAAAGCTGTGCATGCTATGCCTGCTGGTTCCGGCAATGTTGCGCCAGGCAAAAGTGCCGCCAATATTGGTAAGGTATTTTTTCAATTCAGGATGCTCATCGAGTTCTTTGGATATCTGCATCAGTTTCTTGTCGATCCCATTGACAGTGGTTACTTTGATCTTTTGTCCAACCAATTTAGGACACCAGGTTATTTCTGTCAGGTGATGATTGACTTGCTTTTCTGTCGAGCCATAGATCTTCATGAAAAATGTCTCATTTCTTACCCTTCCCGGATCAAAGTTTTTTGCAGGTGGCAATTTCAATTCTCCGGTTGAGTATAACTGCCCGAACATATCTTTCAGGTCAGGTTTTTCGAGTAAATTTTTGAACGATTTATTCTCAATTCCATCATCCCAAATCATGCGCGTTCCGTCTTTGAAGATTACATGATTGTCTGAAAAGCCTATAACCCAATCGCCATAGTTTTTAATCAGTTTTTTTGCGGCAGGAGGGGTGCTATCCTGGGCAAGTGCACGAAGAGCGATGAAAAAGAACATGAAGCTGATTGATATTCGTCTCATGGTGGAATATAAAAGTAAGATTTTTGTATAAACCTCAATCTACCTAAAACAAAAGCCCCGCTAGTTTTCACTAACGGGGCTTCCTTATCTTGAGAGAAGAACAATTATTCAGTTTCTTCTTCCTTAGGCTTTTTGTTTTCGCCTTTTTTAGCTTTATCTACTACTTTGATCTGATCGGTTTCCTTATCGTAATCTACTTCCATCGTATCACCTTCTACTAATTCACCTTTCAGTATTTCTTCGGCGATCGGATCTTCCAGGTATTTCTGGATAGCGCGTTTCAGCGGACGGGCACCGAACTGCGAGTCGAAGCCTTTATCGGCGATGAAATCTTTTGCGTTGTCAGTAAGTGCGATCTTGTAACCAAGCGTATTTACACGGCCGAATAAAAATGCTAGTTCTATATCGATGATCTTGAAGATTTCGTCTTTACCCAGTGAATTGAACACGATCACATCATCAATACGGTTCAGGAACTCTGGTGCAAAAGCACGTTTCAAAGCGTTTTCAATTACGCCTCTTGAGTGTGCATCAGCCTGGTTAGATTTTGCTGCTGTATTGAAACCAACACCCTGGCCGAAATCTTTCAATTGCCGTGCGCCAATATTCGAGGTCATGATGATAATGGTATTCCTGAAGTCTACCTTTCGGCCCAGTGAGTCGGTAAGCTGACCTTCGTCCAATACCTGTAACAGAATATTGAATACATCAGGGTGAGCTTTTTCGATCTCGTCTAACAGGATAACTGCGTATGGTTTACGACGGACTTTCTCAGTGAGCTGTCCGCCTTCTTCATATCCTACGTAGCCTGGAGGCGCACCAACTAATCTTGACACAGCGAATTTTTCCATGTATTCGCTCATGTCGATTTGTATCAGGGCATCCTCGGTATCAAACATAAAGCGTGCAAGTTCTTTTGCCAGCTCGGTTTTACCTACACCTGTAGGACCAAGGAATATGAATGAGCCGATAGGTTTCTTAGGATCCTTCAATCCTGCACGGGTACGTTGTATAGCACGGGTCAATTTCTTGATCGCCTCTTCCTGGCCAATAATCTTGCTCGCGATAGTGTCAGACATATGCAGCAATTTCTGGCTGTCTGCCTGTCCTACTCTCTGCACCGGGATACCGGTCATCATGGCCACTACCTCGGCAACGTTCTCTTCCGTTACGGTATAGCGTTTTGATTTTGTTTCGGCTTCCCAAACTGCTTTGGCTTGTTCCAATTCTTCCAGCAGGTGTTTTTCGGTGTCGCGTAATTTTGCGGCTTCCTCATATTTCTGGCTGCGAACAACTTTGTTCTTTTCAATTTTGATCTGTTCGATCTTGGCCTCAACATCCAGGATGTTTTGCGGAACGTGGATATTGGTCAGGTGCACACGTGAACCTGATTCATCCAGCGCATCGATAGCTTTATCCGGTAAAAACCTGTCAGTAATGTATCTTGCGGTTAAAGTAACGCAAGCGTTAATTGCTTCAGGGGTATAGGTTACGCCATGGTGCTCTTCGTATTTATCCTTAATGCGGGTCAATATCTCGATGGTTTCATCCGGAGTAGCCGGCTCAACCATTACCTTCTGGAAACGACGGTCTAAAGCGCCATCCTTTTCAATATACTGACGATATTCGTCTAATGTAGTAGCACCGATGCATTGGATTTCGCCCCTTGCCAAAGCAGGTTTGAACATGTTTGATGCATCCAATGAGCCTGAAGCACCGCCTGCGCCAACAATCGTATGTATCTCGTCGATAAATAAAATTACGTCCGGTGATTTTTCCAGTTCGTTCATCACCGCTTTCATACGCTCTTCAAACTGGCCGCGGTATTTGGTGCCGGCAACCAATGAAGCCAGATCAAGGGTAACAACTCGTTTGTTAAACAACACACGTGATACTTTGCGCTGAACGATACGCAATGCCAAACCTTCGGCAATTGCTGATTTACCCACACCTGGTTCACCGATCAGGATCGGGTTGTTCTTTTTACGGCGTGATAATATCTGCGATACGCGTTCTATCTCTTTCTCACGGCCTACGATAGGATCCAAACGGCCATCTTCGGCAGCTTTGGTCAGATCGCGACCGAAATTATCAAGTACAGGTGTTTTCGATTTAATATCAGATACTTTTTTAGGCTGACTGAAGGAATCTTCTTCCTTGAAATCGTCATCGCCACCGGTTGGTGAACCAGGCATTTCGTCAGTCACATCATTTTTGTGCGATTCTACTTCGCCCTTAAATATTTCGTAGTTAACATTAAACTGCAACAAGATCTGCGATGCTATATTATCTTCATCACGCAGGATAGACAGCAAGAGGTGTTCGGTTCCGATTACATCGCTCTTAAATATCTTGGCTTCCAGGTAAGTGATCTTTAATACTTTTTCCGCTTGTTTAGTCAGCGGGATACTTCCAATGTGAACATTGGTTCCGATGGTGCCTTTAACGGCATCTTCAACGGCACGACGTAGTTTGGCGGTATCAACGTTCAATCCTTTCAGCAATTTAATTGCAATACCGTCGCCGTCGCGAATTAGCCCAAGTAAAAGATGTTCAGTTCCAATATAGTCGTGACCAAGGCGTAAAGCCTCTTCCCTGCTATATTGAATAACATCCTTAACCCGCGGCGAAAATTTAGCTTCCATATAATACCTTTCCAAAATTATGTACGTCCTAACTTAACAATTAGTTTGCTTAACCATTAAGACGTCTGTTTTATTTCCACAATACTATGACAACTATATTGCCAATTACAAGGCCACTGCAAAAACAGACATTATTATGATACGCAATCTCATCAAAGAAAACCATTATTACAAGTATATATTGATAAAAAAACTGTTATAACAGCTATTAATCAACCTATTTCCCTGCTATAACTTATTGACAATGAAACCATCAAAAAGTTTAACTTTTTCAAATTCCTCCAAGTATAAAGAACAGTTAAAAACAAGAAATTTCGTCACATAAAGCCTGCCATTTAGACACCAACCGCTTTTCACTATTCCAACTCATCATTTCCTTATACGTGCCCTATTCAAAAATGATCTTAATTTTATCAAATAACTTTGCCGAGTTTTCAAGTTTTCCACAAGGATATAGTCCTGAACCTATTAAACGGCTAATTCTTCCAACACAAACTCAAAAAGCAGGGCATTTATTACATAGACGATAACCAGGTTTAGAATGTTACATTTTTGCAGTTGATTAACTTGAGTGAGAGAGTGGTTGATCACGTTTTGAAAAGAATAACTCAATCAACACATTCAACTGAATCAACCCAATCAACAAATTGCTAAATCCTCTACAAAAGAATTGCTATTCTATCAAATTTAAGCATATTTGTGACCCCGAAGAAATTTAATTAGTGATTTAGTGAATTATTGAATGCCTGAGTAAAAAACCGTTCATTTGGATTACAATCACTAATTCACTCATTCGCTAATTCAGTCAACAAATAAATCATTCACTAATTAAAAATATGGCAGACGAAAAGATCATTTTTTCAATGGCCGGAGTGAGCAAAATATATCCTCCGCAAAAACAGGTTTTAAAGAATATTTACCTATCCTTTTTTTATGGGGCCAAGATCGGCGTGATCGGTCTGAACGGTTCGGGTAAATCTTCCGTATTAAAGATTATTGCCGGGCTGGATAAATCATTCCAGGGCGAAGTGGTATTCTCGCCGGGATATACTGTTGGTTATTTGGCCCAGGAACCTGAACTAGACCCTAATAAAACAATACGGGAAGTAGTAGAAGAAGGCGTAGCAGAGATTACCTCGATACTCAAAGAATACGAAGAGATCAACGAGAAATTTGGCCTGGAAGAAGTTTACAGCGATCCGGATGCGATGGACAAGCTGATGGCACGCCAGGGCGAATTGCAGGATAAGATCGATGCGGTTAATGCCTGGGAACTGGATTCGAAATTGGAAAGAGCGATGGACGCGTTGCGTTGTCCTGAGCCCGATACCAAAATATCGGTACTATCAGGTGGTGAGCGTCGCCGTGTAGCTATGTGCCGCCTGCTTTTACAGGAACCGGATGTATTGTTGCTCGATGAGCCGACCAACCACCTGGATGCCGAGTCGATTGACTGGCTGGAGCAGCATTTAAAACAATATAAGGGTACCGTTATAGCCGTAACGCACGACCGTTATTTCTTAGATAACGTTGCTGGCTGGATTCTGGAGCTCGACCGTGGCGAAGGTATTCCGTGGAAAGGCAATTACTCGTCATGGCTGGATCAGAAAGCAAAACGTTTGGCACAGGAGGAAAAAACCGAAAGCAAACGCCAGAAAACACTGGAGCGAGAACTGGAATGGGTGCGCATGGCACCGAAAGCACGCCAGGCGAAAGGGAAGGCGCGTTTATCAAACTATGAGAAGCTGGCTTCCGAAGAAACTAAGGAACGCGAAGACAAGCTGGAGCTTTTTATCCCACCAGGACCACGTTTGGGCAATGTGGTGATAGAAGCGAATGGCGTTAGCAAGGCTTATGGCGATCGCGTTTTATTCGAAAACCTGAGTTTTTCGCTACCACCAGCTGGTATCGTAGGTATCATCGGGCCAAACGGCGCGGGTAAAACTACTTTGTTTAGATTGATCACAGGGCAGGAAAAAGCTGATTCAGGCACATTCCGTGTAGGTGAAACGGTTGCTTTGGGTTATGTTGATCAGTTGCACGATGATCTTGATCAGGACAAATCTGTTTGGGAAAATATCACCGGCGGATTGGATAATATCCTTGTGGGTAACAAGCCGCTAAACTCAAGGGCTTATGTATCCAAATTCAACTTTAATGGTGCCGATCAGCAGAAAAAGGTTGGCGTATTATCCGGCGGTGAGCGCAACCGTGTTCACCTGGCTATTACGCTGAAAAAAGGGTCAAACGTATTGCTGCTCGATGAGCCTACCAATGATATTGACGTAAATACCTTACGTTCACTCGAAGAAGCGCTGGAAAACTTTGGCGGCTGCGCCGTGATCATCAGCCACGACCGCTGGTTCCTCGACCGTGTTTGTACCCATATCCTGGCGTTTGAAGGCAACTCGCAGGTTTACTTCTTCGAGGGTGATTATACAGCGTATGAGGAAAACCGCAAGAAGCGGGTGGGCGATGTGACGCCGCATAGGATTAAGTATAAGAAATTGGTGGGGTGATGATGTGCAGATATGTAGATGTGCAGATTTGGAAATGATAAACACTCAATGATAAGTCAACTTGATGCTATATTGAATAAATACAATTTCTCAAAAAGGCAATTTGAGTTGAAGATTCCATTTGAGACAGTTAAGGAGGAAATCGGATTTGAGTTTCCGGATGACTACAAATATTACCTTGCTAACTTTGATTATTTCGAAGGCTTTTTGGGGCCTGAATACTTAAAACTCTTCGCTTTATGATAATCTTCTCGAACGAAATAAGGAATATGGAATCATTGAAGCATTACCAAATACGCTTATGATTGGGAATAATGGCAGCAGCGAATTTATTGCCATTGAATGTTTGAACACTAAGGATTTTCGCGTGGTGCTTTCGCCATTAATTGATTTAAGCGATCAATACCATATAGAAATTGGAACATCTTTTTCTGACATGATTGATCGTCTGGATAATGGTATAGAATGGTTCCGTTAATGCAGTTCATCGTCTTTTGTAAACACATTCATACCGCTTAATTTTGCACCTACGGAGCAAAAGTTTTCTCTTCTATTTTTCTACCAACATTTGATCCCTACGGGATCGTTATCGTAGTGTATTAACAAAACTTTTGCGCCATTAGGTGCAAAATGTTGGTAGAAAAAATATGATCAGAGATTCCCCGTGCCGTAGGTACGGAATTAAACAGCATGCTTGACCATATTTCAGTCAATACCTGTTCAGGATTTGCGAACCCATTTGCTATATTGCAATCAATTAAACCTTTATCTAAACCATGCCTAACACCTATACCCAAATTCACATTCAATGCGTTATGGCGGTAAAATTCCGCAATGCTCTTATTCAGTCATTATGGAAAGAGCAATTACATAAATATATCACAGGTATTGTCCAAAACCACGGCCACAAAATGATAGCTATTAATAGCATGCCCGATCATTTACATTTATTTATAGGACTCAGACCGGATCAATCGCTTTCAGACCTGATGAGGTTAGCTAAAGGGGAATCATCTGAATGGATAAATAAACAACAATTTACACCAACAACCTTTAGATGGCAGGAAGGGTATGGTGCATTTTCTTATTCACGCTCACACGTTCAAGCGGTTACGGATTATGTAATGAACCAGGAAGAACATCACCGCAAAAGAACTTTCCTGGAAGAATATCAGCAATTATTGGAGCATTTTGAGATTGAATTTGATGAGCGGTATATCTTTAAATTACCGGAATGATTTGCCTGGTGAATAGGTATATTGCATCTAAGGAGCAAAATTCATTACTAACAACAAGCCCTACGGAGCATGGCCTATAAAGCCAGACTTACAAACGCCTCATATTTAATATCTTAAGAATTTATTCTTACTTTTAAATATGAAGAGACTTTCCCTCTTGATTTTTATCACAACAATTATTGGTGTAACTTCTGCATTTGGGCAATCGCGCAGTAATATTGGTATCGGTTATGCATTAACCAAACCCTACTCATCCCATTACAATTTTAGCAGCGGGATATTTTTGCAAGGAGATATTGCCCTGCAAAATAACCTCGCCATTACTCCCGATATAGGCTATAACCGGCTTAGTTCGAAAACTGCATCAGATGTAGCCCCATTAAGTTCACCTATAGACAATGCAAACCTCTATCATTTCGGGATATCGCTCAAATACAACTTCACTAAAAATATTTTTGCGAAAGCGGGGCCTACGTTTTACATGGTGCAAGGTACGGAAGACACCATCGGAATCGGTCTAGGCGGTGCCGGTGAGGTGGGTTATAATCTGAATATTGATAAGTACAACACTTTCGCCTTTTCATTCAATACAAGTGTTATCAATATAACTTCCTTTGGCAATGGTGTTACGCCCATAGCTAGTTTGAAAGTGGCTTATGTTATCAATTTTAAAGGGCAGTAAATAAGTCTCAGGAACCTTTTAAACTTCACAAGTCCCTTGCAAAGGCCGCCTGAATCATTCGACTTTTTCTATTTAATGTCGGTGACCTCTAAATCCGTGTACATTTAATTTAAAAGAAATAACCTATATTTGAATAACAACCTGTTGATAATTAGCAGACTGTTAACAAATAAATGACAACCGCTTAATGTTTATATGAAGGCTTATCGCTTATTTTTATAGACCTGAAACACAGGTCAGTTAAAATTAACCTAAATAAATTTTATGACCTGGAGAAAATTTAGCGGCGAGATCATCCATTCGCCAATCCTCGAAGAAGTAGAACAAGCCATTGAACGAGAGAGTTTGCTTGGCAACAAACTGAAGGTTTGCATCGGTACCGACTCGCAGGTAAAGGGCAACGTCACCGATTTTGCAACCGTGATCGTGTTCCTTCGCGAGGGCCGCGGCGGCTTTATGTTCATCCACCAGGAACGTACCGGTCAAAAGATGAGCATCAAAGAGCGTATGCTTAGCGAGGTGCAAAAATCCATAGACATTGCTTACAAACTGTGCGATCTGCTGGATCTGTACGATGTTGACCTGGAAGTTCATGCCGATATCAATACCAACCCGATGTTCAAATCGAACCAGGCTTTGCACGAAGCTATGGGCTACATTCTGAGTATGGGCTTTGTATTTAAGGCAAAACCTGAAGCCTTTGCCAGCTCGTATTGCGCCAATAAAATAGTGCAGTAAGTAAGCCGGTAAAAAATTTGCATTTGGCGGCGCATTTATATCTTTGAAGATATAAATACAGATACCATGTCGCCATTAATTGAAATTGAAGAACTAAGGTCTGAAAAAGGCCCTATCATACTTATCGATGCCCGTGCCGGGGCCGATGCCCGCCAGCGTTACGATGCAGGTCACCTGGAAGGCGCACAATTCGCCGACCTTGATAAGGATCTTGCCCTCCTTCCTAAAGATGCCGCCATTGGCGGACGTCACCCTTTGCCTCCTATTGAAGACTTTGCCAAAAAATTAGGGGAATGGGGAATTACACCCGATAGCCATGTTGTAGTTTATGACGATAAAGCTGCTGCTTTTGGAGGCGCAAGGCTTTGGTGGATGCTACGTGCCATCGGCCATAAAAAAGTGCAGGTATTAAATGGCGGGTTAAAAGCAGCTGTTGATGCAGGCATACAATTAAGTACGGAAACACATACTGTTCCGGCCGTTGCACCTTACCCAGTACCTGCAGATTTTGCAGGAACGGTAAATATTGAAGAGACCGGCGAAGCTGCAAAGGACAATCAGAAAATGGTGATCGACGTGCGGGAAACTCCTCGTTACCTGGGACAAACGGAACCTATCGACCTGATAGCCGGCCATATTCCGGGAGCGGAAAATCTGCCGTATATGCTTAATCTGGACGCCAACGGCAAATACAAATCGCCGGTAGAATTGAAGGCCACTTATGAGAAATTGTTAGGCTATGTTCAACCTGAGGATGTGATCGTTCATTGCGGCTCGGGTGTTACGGCTTGCCATACTTTATTGGGAATGGATTATGCAGGTATCTCCGGCCCAAAAATGTACGTAGGCTCGTGGAGCGAATGGTCGAGAAGGGGTTTGCCGATTGCTACCGACCAGAAATAAAATCTTGATTCATTGCCCTGGCCTTCAGGCCGGGGTTAATAAAGCGAACTATTTTGGCTAAAGCCATTTTACTATTTACCTGCTATCCCGGGCTAAAAGCCCGGGGCAATGAAATTTTAAGCTATCACTAAATCATTTAATGGAGCAGATTGTAACCCGCACAGCCACGCTTGCCGATTTGGATACTTTGCTGGAATTCGAACAGGGAATTGTTCATACTGAGCGCCCATTTGACCCAACTTTAAAAGATGGCCGTATTCATTACTATGATATCGCCGCTATGATACAGTCGCCACATATCGAAGTTGTGGTAGCTGAATTAAACGGTGAGATCATCGGCAGCGGGTATGCACGGATTGAGGATTCAAAGGTCTATTTAAAACATTCCAAACACGCTTACCTGGGTTTTATGTATGTAAAGCCTGAATATCGCGGGAAAGGGGCGAACAAAAAAGTGATAGGTGCATTGCAAGAGTGGGCGACAGGGCGTGGAATAACCGAATTCAAGCTGGATGTTTATAATGATAACCTGGCAGCGGTAAAGGCCTACGAAAAAATAGGCTTCAGCAAACTATTGGTCGAAATGCGGATGGAGTTGCCCGTGAAAGATCAATGATCAAAAAACCTTATCCCGCAAGACACCGTTAGTTTTATTGTGAAAAGCTATAACCTCAAATACGAAACGTTTATTCCAGCCAAACTGGATGAGGCCTGGGACTTCTTTACCTCGCCGTTAAACCTGGTAAAGATCACTCCGCCGGATATGAATTTTGTAGTTACTTCAGAATATAATCCCACAGATAAAGTATATCCGGGAATGATCATAACTTACTTTGTCTCCCCGTTGTTCGGAATTAAGCTACGGTGGATGACGGAGATCACCCATGTAAAAGAGAAGGAATATTTTGTTGATGAGCAGCGCTTTGGGCCATATGCTTTATGGCACCATCAGCATCATTTTAAACCGGTTGAGGGTGGGATAATAATGACGGATATTGTGAATTATGCTATTCCATACGGGTTTTTGGGGCGGATTGCTAATGCTGTTTTTGTGAGGAAGAAATTGAAGCAGGTGTTTAGTTTTCGGGAGAAAGCGGTGGGACATTTGTTTGGAGGTACTAAGGTAAAATGATCGCCGTCATGCTGAGCCTATCGAAGCACTGACGAGCGAAGCCTTTACACGCACATTTCGACTAAGCTCTGTGTGACACCCCTTATGAAATTAATGGCAATATTTCTTCAACGCCTCAGCAGCAGCTTTTGAACCAAGTTGCAGGGCTTTGTTCATATCAGCACAAGCGCCGGTGTTGTCTCTGCCGGCTTTGGCCAATCCCCGATTAAGATATGGCGATGGGTCTTGTGGGTCTAAGGCGATGGCGGAATCATAATCTTTTATTGCACCGGAAAAATCTTTCAGATTAAATTTTGCCTGACCGCGAAGATTCAAAAAGTCTTCGTTTTTAGGGTCGATGCGCATAGCTTCGCCAAGATCAGCGTTGGCGCCTTCAGCGTCGTTCAAATAGCTTTTGGCGAGTCCACGGTAGGCAAAAGCTTTGGTGTTAGTGATATCAAGATATAATGCGCTGTTATAATCGTCGATAGCGCCTTCATAGTTTTTAAGTGCAACACGGACATTACCGCGTACAAAATAAGCCTCGCCGTCTTCCTCTTTGCTGATTTTTATTGCAAGGTTAATATCTTTCAAGGCACCGTCATAGTCTCCCCTCACGAATTTAGCATTACCCCTATTGTAGTAAGCCGCACCTGATGCAGTATCCAAACGCATAGCTGTATCGTAATCGGCAATCGCTTCATTAATGTTGCCCAGGTTCTGCTTAGCTACCCCCCGTTCCACATAAAAATCAGCATTCTTAGGGTGAGTTTTTATTAGTTTATCGTACAAATCAAGCGCTTCTTTATAAAATTTGGCATCAATCAAAATCTTACCCAATTCAACATACAAACGCTGAAACCTTGAGTTCAGGTCAATCATATCCTTCGTATCCGCCAAAGCGCCTTTCCTGTCTCCAAGTTTTATCCTGCCTTTAATTCGCCTCAGGTAATATTCAGCATTTGATGCGCCGAGCTCAATCATTTTGTTATAATCAGCCATCGCAGCATTATAATCTTTAAGTGAGTATTTCATATCACCGCGGATAGCATAGGCATAGTCATTCTTCGGAGCTACTTCAACCGCCCTATTCAGATCGGCCATAGCAACGCTTGTATCATGCTGTGCTGCCTTTGCCCGTGCACGGGTGATATAGGCGTAGCTATTTTTAGCATCTACCTCTATCGCTTTATTTGCATCTTCCGTTGCACCTGTATATTCTTTTAACCCCAGCCTGGCATCCGCGCGGCTCTGAAACGCATCCGAGTTTTTTGGATCAAGCTCAATAGCCTTGTCAAATTCAGCGATGGCTTCCTTCTTTCGGTTCATATTGCTTTTCACCAATCCGTCGTATATATACAATTCTGCATTGTTCGGGTCTTTCTTTATCTGGTTACCAAAGTAGTCCAAAGCAGCTTGCTCATTGTCATCATTCGCTAAAGCATTTGCCAGGAATTTATATACGTTTGGCATTTTTGGATCCATCTCGATGGTCTTCTTGTAGTCAGCAATAGCGGCTTTGTAATTGCCGACGTTACCCTCCGCATTGCCACGATAAAACACCGCATTCGCATTTTTTGGATCAAGACTAAGTGATGTGTTATAATCTTCAATGGCTCCTTTAAAATCACCAATGTTGCCTTTTGAGTTGGCGCGGTAGTAGATCAGGTCCGCATTTTTGGGATCAAGCTTTACTGCCTTATTATAATCAATAATGGCTTCTTTATCCTGGTGCAAGTTGGCTTTGGCAATACCACGGTACTCGTATAGTTGAGGGTCGTTCGGTGCGAATTCCATCGCCTTTGTAAAGTCTTCCACTGCGCCGGCATAATCGCCTAAGTTAGATTTGGCATTAGCGCGATAATGATACATGTCCGCATTGCGCGTGCTCATGGAAATGGCCTTATCGAAATCGGTAATGGCCCCTTTGTAATCTTTTATGGTATTTTTTGCATTCGCCCGATAGAACCAGGCGTTTGTATTGTTTGGGTCAAGCTCGATAGTTTTGGTATAATCGGCAATGGCAGCGTTGTTGTCATCGATATTTCCCTCGGCATTAGCACGATAAAAGTAGGCCTTTGATGCCTTATCATTCAGCTGGACGGCTTTGGTAAAGTCGGCAATTGCACCTTTATAATCTTTACGATTAACTTTCTCGTTACCCTCCTGTATGTACTTGTCCGCCGTTTGTGCCAAACAGTAAAAAGGTAAAAGGAATAATATGATAAGCAGTCTGGTCATTATTATTGTTTATGTTAAAATGGCCTAAGCACCAGCGAAACTGTGCCGCTTGCGCCGTCGCCGGTATTTCGCCCGTTTATAAATTTACCTCCGGTTAAAAATATAGAGAATTCCCTGCTAAATGAATGCCCGTAGCTTAGTGAAACCTGGTTGAAGGAAAAGTCTTTGTTAGCATACTGGACATACGAAAATTGCTTATTAATACTTGTTGAATAGAAGCCGCCCAGTGAAACAGATATTTGGTTCTTGAATTGCTTATCCAGGTTCAAACCAAATGTACCGCTGTATCTGTCCTGGAAAGGACCTGTACTGCCGAAATACTGTCTGAAGCCATTCTCGAGCGAGAAGTAGCCATAAGTTCCCAGCATCTTCATACTTCCCGAAAACATCAGCTTTAGTTCTCCGCCGGTTAAACCGTAGCCCAAGCTTGGATTATTGACATATAGAGGCGTAATAACCGTACCCTGAACCATAAAATAAAAACGATAATCGATATTAGCTGCATACCAGCGTATACCAGTTTCCAGGTCAGCCAAACCGGATGCAGAAGCTTTGTAACCAGTTTGCTCAAAAGTATTGGTCACATACGGCAACTGGGCTACTAATGTAAAACGTCTGCTTAAGCCATACTCGGCATATAACTGGTAAGTCATAGATGAGAAATGGCCATTATTAGCAAAGGAACCCAAATGTCCAACCGAGTCCCAGGCCTTATTCGCATAAAAGTAACTTACCGATGGCGACAGCAGCAAACTATGCGGCCTTACCGGGAAACCTCCGGCATAACTGTTGCTACGCAATGCTCCAATCAGCATAAATGCTACCAACAGCGGCTTTAATTTTATATGTGTGAATTTCTTTGTCATATTTTAAAATAATGCAAAGGCGTCGCGCATCCATCTGCCTTCCAGATCTTTATACTTTGGACTAATCTCATGTGACAGATCCTTAAATATCATGATGCGTTTTCTGCCCGGGATCAGGTTATAAGTTGCAAACTCATTATTTGGCGGTGCGAATGGATCGAGCAAACCGATACCCATTATAAAAGGGCACTTTAAGTTTACTGCAAAGTTTCTGCCGTCAAAATAATCCAGGTTGTTTAATACTTTTTGCAGGGTCAGCCCGGGCTGGGTTGCGGCATACTTCTTAAAGCTGCTGATCGGCCAGTCCACTTCACCTACCAGTCCGCGTATATCACATAAGATCGGATTTTGAGCAGATGAAAGATTTACACGGCTATCAACGCCTGCCAAAGCAATGGCCAGATATCCACCCATACTACCGCCGGTAGCCAGGATGTTATCATGTCTTAAATTCGGCTGACTATAAATAAAGTCGATACAACGCACGCAATCCATAATTACGCCGCGCATTACATATTTTTCTTTATTCTCCACACGGTAAGTCAGGAACTCATCACGGCGCGTATCGATTTCGCCTCGGCTGGTGCCCTGCCCGCGCGTGTTAAGTGTTATGATTGCCAGATCCTGATCTAAACCAACAATAGGCGACAGATCGACCTGGTAACCCGGCAAACCTAATAATACAGAGAACTTGCGGTTTTTATTTTTTGTGCGCGGCACCGTCATATAGCCTTTTATGAGGTAGTTATCCAGTGAGCGCATTTGTATTTCATATACGTCGCGGTTTTCGGTGTTCATTTTTGGCAGCGGGGTAACTTTAAACTCAGGCTTTACTTTGGCCAGCTCATCTTTTGTTTTTTGCCAGAACTCATCAAAATCTGCTGGGCGTGAATATGCAGACTGTATTTCTTTTGGCCTAATACCAAATGCCCGACGTGTAGTATCATCATAATCACTTACATTGATCATGAAATTGATCTTATAGAAACCTGTTTGCAGGTCGGGAATGCTAAAGTTGTAGTCTTCAGAGCTATTTCTGCCAATCTTCACATTGATCTTTTTCGAGGATACTTTTTCTCCTTTTTCGGTCGTCACCTGGTACGAAACTGTACCGGATTGTTCGTTATCCAAAGTGTTTTTTACCGAGAACGTGAACGATGCCGTTCCGCTGAAAATACCGTCACTGTCATGAATTTTAACTTCGGTGCTTACTTCTCCATCTGCCCGGGATTTTACTCCGCCGGCCTGCGCCTTATTGAAGATCAGCAGGGAGAGCAACCCGCAAATGATAACTAAAAATTTACCTTTTTTCACTGTCAATATTTTTATTCCTAAGAAAGTATTTAAAAATAAAGTATATGTTATTATGCCGTTGGTTTATTTATAAGAAAGTTTGATTTACGTATGTAATGGTTCAAAGGTTCTTCAATAAACTTAAATAATAGTACTGAGATACAGTTTAATACGATAAAAGCATACAACAGGTTTAAACTATCGTATTCAAAAGGTGAATGCCAATCTACTGCCCATTGATCATATAATGCAAACACTTGATCATTAAACCAATTGAATGTATGGTGCATCATGGTATACATATAGCCCAGATGTACCAGGTAAAAAATGTAGGAACTTTTGCCCAGTAGCTCTACAAATGGGTTTGCAAGTATTCTTTTAAGATTGCTGCCTTCGGTAATTAACCCGTAGAAAAACATGGCGATAAATACTGGGAGCACATAGTTATTGGTAATGATGCCCAGCGGATTATGTAAACCAGCCGACCATCCCATCGGAATTGCAAATCTCGACATAGCGGCTATACAGGCAAAAATCCCCGCAAAACCCAGGTAAGTAAACCTGATTTTATTGGTGCGCTCCACTCCATGCTGATGGACAAATAATGCCAGTTTAATCCCCACAAAAAATTCAAAGCAACGACCGAAATAGGTGTACAGCGTCATGAAGGTAAAGTTGCCGAAGAAACCATACCAATCTACATTCCGGAATATGAGCACCATTAAAAACCCGAAGCCGGTGATGGAAAGTATTTGCAGGTAGAACTTGTTGTATTTTTTTATGATAAAGAATGCTATAGGTGCCGAAAAGTAAAAGCACTCTTCTACTGTAAGCGACCATCCGGGCCCGATACCTGTAAAATTCAAGTCGTAGAAAAAGCCACGCACAAAAGTGATGTGCATAAAGAATAATCCGATTGCGCTCGGAAATTTGCCTACAATTGCAGGCTCGCGGGTAAAGAAATAGTATATGAACGCGCCGCCTGTCAACAGGAAATACATAGGGTAGATACGTGCCACACGATTTTTAAGGTATTGCTTAAACCAGTCGCCGGTAAGATGGAAATTATCAAAATACCTGAAAGCTATAAGGAAACCTGAAAGCACAAAGAAGATAGTTACCCCGATATGAAACTCGTTAAAAAAGCGCTGGACTGCATGCGGCATACCGCCGTCAAAAATATAGGCGTAATGCGAAATAAAAACGAGATAGGCAGCTAGTGCACGTACGCCCGTTAAGGCCGGAATGTAATTTTTCAGGTCGATGCGTGGCAAAACTTTTTTATTGGTTTTTAACGGAGCTCCTCGCCCCAAAGTTTTGATAACGTGCTAAAATAAAGCAATATTATTGAATTATATAAAGGCCGAGCCCTGTACAATTCCCCGATCGGAAATGGTTTTATCGATATAGTGCTGAATTTCAGACTTCTTCAATCCCCAATTTGGCGCAATTAATAATTCCATGTCTGATAGACCGAACAAGCGTTGAATCACTACATCCGGGCGGACAAGCGGCAGTAATTCGCATAAAAAATCGGTATACTCCGGCAAGCTGAATAGTTTGAAAGGCTCCCTTTTATACTTAACTCCCATCACCGAACCTTCTACAATATGCAAGTGATGGAACTTGACAAATTTTATCTGCGGGTGGCGGTTGATCTCATCTGCATATTTCAGCATCATCTCTTTGGTTTCCCATGGGAAGCCAAATATGGTATGCACACAAATATCAAGCGGACTGTTCTTTACCAATTCCAATGCATTAAGCAGGTCCTCATGCATGCAACCACGGTTAATTTGCCCCAGCGTATCATTATAAATGGACTCCATGCCCATTTCCAGGTCGACATCAAAACGATCGGTATAGCTTTCCAGGAGGGCGATTTTTTCGGCGTCAATACAATCCGGACGCGTGCCGACCGATAAGCCAACGATATCTTCAGTGTGATAGCTTAGCGCTTCATCATACATCATTTTCAGGTAATGCGCCGGCGCATAGGTATTGGTATTAGGCTGAAAGTAGATGATGAATTTATCGGCCCTATTGCCCTTACGGGCACGTTCAACACCTTGTATCACCTGCTCGCGAATTGAAGGGTTTTTACGCGATACTGAAGGTGTAAACGAATCAACATTACAATAGGTACAGCCGCCATAGCCTTTGGAGCCATCACGGTTGGGGCAGGTGAAACCACCGTCAACGATCACTTTGAATACGCGCTGCCCTTTATACTTTTCGCGCAGCCATGCACCATAGTTGTTATATCCCTTTATTCCCTGCTGTAGTTGCGATTCCACTGATATTAATTTGATTACGCCGATTGGGGCAAAGATACGATTTTGTGGCTATACTGATTGACAAGCTATTATCCATGCGATAATAATGACGAAGCTACCCTCTTTACTTGCAGCGAAGGGAGGGTTATACCCTAACACATTTAGTCACACTCAAGTAGTTTTACTTGCGGTTGATACGTAAAAATTACCGTTAAAAAACGAATTGCGGCGTATGCCTATTTGATCCAACTTTGAGTCATTCAAAAACCTAAATATTAAAACGATGACAAACTACACTACAAGAGTTGAATTAGTTAACCCGGATTCGGACGACTACGAATTACTACACCAGGAAATGCGCGACAGGGAATTTTACCGCTCGATAAACTATTGCGGCGTTTGGCACGATCTGCCGACTGCAGAATATGACCGTACATCAACAGCGCTGCTCGGACAGATATATAGCGATGCTGGTGCCGCAGCACAGGCAGTTATCAATCACAAACCCCTTAACAACAAACAGGAAAAAAAGGATTACTATCTGTTAGTCACCGAAGCCGTTGACAGGGCCTTCACATTGCCCCATACGGCCGAGGCAGCAAAACTGCCTCCGGGAGCGAGCCTTTAAATTCAGGCTTAAATCTTGTGACAGGGACTAAATGTCTCCATCAGTGGACACGCAGAGCATATAAAAACCAAGCCACTTTTTCGAGAATTTACGACCTAAATCATAATTAACTATTACATAATTATTTAAATTAAAAATAAATTTTATGCCGATAGAACCTCAATGGGGCACAGTTTTGACGTTGGTATAGGCAATTAACCAAAATGTTAACCTTTAAATTTTTTAGTTATGCCTACCACAAAAAATCCCGAAAGTACAAGGGAAAATGAAAATTCAAGAAGAATGGGAGGATCAACATCTTCAAATTCATCGGGTAACAGCGGTCGCCAAAAAGGCAACGAAAGAAGCGGCCAAAACAGGCAACAGGGTAATCAAAACTCCAAGAGCCACCGGTGAATTGGTTAAGGAACAGCAGTGATGCTGTATAACAGCACGGATCATTCGATCCAAAACGGGACCTGCAATCGGCAGATCCCGTTTTTTATTGGCTGATTGCCAGCTTTTAGCCTGCAAAATAAAACCTACAGCCAAACATTTAGGTTAACATTTGGTTAAATACATATTACAAAACATTAATAATCAACACTATGAAAAATCACATTAAAGTATCGTTCCTTGCGGCGGCAGTATGCTTTTCTTTAGCGGCGTGTAAAGGAAACAGTTCGAGCTCAAGTTCAGATTCGACCAAAAGCGTGGACTCAGCTTCAACAACTAAGGTAGACACCACGGTAAAGACTGACACGACCAAGAAAGATACCGGCATGAAAATGGGCGCTGACACTTCCAAAAAGGTAGACACCGTAAAGAAGACTACAGTTAAAACAACCGAAAAGAAAAAGACTACTAAGAAGACTGAATAAGATAATCCTTCGATTTTTTTCTTGGAGCCTGGTTATGCCGGGCTTTTTTATGACTGTTGATTGTTGCAATTAGTAGATTCCGCTCATTTTCTCATCTGCACATTTTCTCATTTGCACATTCGCGCATCGATATTATGCACGCATAGCTTTTAACTATTTTGTTTAGCTTTGTGGTATAAACACTGCAAATGGAAGCCATTGCACCCTACCATTCTAAAAATAAGATACGCTTTGTAACTGCTGCCTCGCTGTTCGACGGGCATGATGCGACCATCAATATTATGCGCCGCATTCTGCAGTCTTCGGGTGCCGAAGTGATCCATCTTGGACATAACCGTTCGGTGGATGAAGTGGTGAATTGTGCTATACAGGAAGATGTTCAGGGCATCGCCCTAACCTCGTATCAGGGCGGTCACGTAGAGTACTTTAAATACATGTACGATTTGCTGAAGGAGCGCGGTGCAGACCATATCAAAATATTTGGCGGTGGCGGTGGTGTGATATTGCCTGAAGAAATAAAAGAATTACAGGATTATGGTATCGCTCGTATTTACTCGCCTGATGATGGTCGCAGAATGGGTTTGCAGGGGATGATCAACGATATGCTGCAACAATGCGATTTCCAGACGGTAGCCAAACTCAATGGCGAGTTGAAACATCTGCCCGAGAAAGATCCGAAGGCGATTGCATCTCTGATCACGTTAGCCGAAAATCAGCCGGAACAATTTGCAAAGGCAGACGATATTAAGCACAAGGAGACTGCTCATACTCCTGTATTAGGAATAACAGGCACAGGCGGTGCGGGTAAATCCTCATTGGTAGATGAGTTTGTTCGTCGCTTTTTGATGGAGACGGATAAAACACTCGCCATTATTTCTGTCGACCCATCCAAGCGTAAAACGGGTGGAGCCCTGTTGGGTGACCGTATCCGGATGAATTCGATCAATAATCCAAGGGTTTACATGCGTTCACTGGCTACACGACAGGCTAACCTTGCATTATCCAAATATGTTCAGGAATCGATCGATATATGTAAAACTGCAGGCTTTGACCTGATCATTATTGAGACATCAGGTATCGGTCAGTCAGATACGATGATCACCGATTATTGCGATCTCTCGTTATATGTAATGACACCAGAATTTGGCGCTGCAACACAATTGGAAAAGATCGACATGCTTGATTTTGCTGACGTTGTAGCGCTTAACAAATTTGATAAACGCGGTGCTTTAGATGCCCTGCGTGATGTGCGCAAACAATACAAACGCAACCATAAGTTATTTGAGGCTAAGGATGAAGACCTGCCGGTTTTCGGCACCATGGCTTCACAGTTTAATGATCCGGGGATGAACAATTTGTTCGAGGCCCTGATGCGGACCATTAAAGCCAAAACAGGTGTTGATTTTATTGGTAAAAAATATGATGTGGCTGCACTTCATTGGGGCGAATCCGAAAAGATATTTATCATTCCGCCTGATCGCACGAGATACCTTGCTGAGATTGCGGAAAGTAGTCAGGTTTACGATAGTTGGGTGAATGAACAGTGTAAGATAGCGCAGCAGATGTTCCAGGTGAAGGGGGTGATGGAATTATTAGAGACGCAAAGCATTGCGTCTCTCCAGGATGTGTATAAACATCTCGAAGGTCATCTGCATCCCGAATGCAAACGTTTATTAAATGAATGGCCGGAAACGTTAAAAAAATATAAGGCTGATGATCTGATATACAAAGTCCGGGACAAGGAGATACGTCAGCCGCTCTATTACACTTCACTTTCACAACTGAAGGTGCCGAAGATCGCCTTGCCGCGCTATGAGGCCTGGGGCGATATCCTAAGGTGGCTGCTAACCGAGAATGTGCCGGGAGAATTCCCTTATGCGGCCGGCGTATTCCCTGTTAAGCGCGAGGGTGAGGACCCCACCCGCATGTTTGCCGGAGAGGGTGGCCCGGAGCGTACCAATAAACGCTTCCATTATGTTTCTTTGGGGCAGCCTGCTCACCGTTTATCCACGGCCTTTGATTCGGTTACACTTTATGGTGAAGACCCGCACACACGGCCCGACATTTATGGTAAGATCGGAAACTCGGGCGTAAGTATTGCGACATTGGATGATGCGAAGAAACTATACAGCGGATTTGATCTGTGTAATGCCTCTACTTCAGTGTCTATGACAATCAATGGCCCTGCACCGATGCTGCTTGGTTACTTTATGAATGCTGTGATCGATCAGCAATGCGAAAGATACATTCATGAGCACAAACTGGAACATTTGGTGGAAGCCAAGTTCAAGGAATTGTATGATGACAAGAGGATCGCCAGACCGGCATATGCGGGAGGAACGCTCCCTCAAGGCAACAATGGCTTGGGTCTTATGCTGCTCGGCCTTACCGGCGACCAGGTTTTATCTGCTGATGTTTATCAAAAGATAAAGGCAAAAGCCATCTCAACCGTTCGCGGCACAGTGCAGGCTGATATTTTAAAAGAGGATCAGGCGCAGAACACCTGTATTTTTTCAACTGAGTTTGCCTTGCGCATGATGGGCGATATTCAACAGTATTTTATTGATGATAAGGTCCGCAATTTTTATTCGGTGTCTATTTCTGGTTATCATATTGCTGAGGCGGGTGCCAATCCGATCACGCAATTGGCATTTACCCTCTCTAATGGCTTTACTTATGTAGAGTATTACCTGAGCCGGGGTATGCATATTGATGATTTTGCACCGAACTTGTCGTTCTTCTTCTCCAACGGAATCGACCCGGAATATTCGGTGATCGGCCGCGTTGCGCGGAGGCTGTGGGCAAAGGCCATCAAAAACAAATACAAAGGCAACGACCGTTCGCAGAAACTCAAATATCATATTCAAACCAGCGGTCGCTCATTGCATGCACAGGAGATCGATTTTAATGATATCCGCACTACTTTGCAGGCTTTGTATGCCATCTATGATAATTGTAACTCTTTGCATACCAATGCTTACGATGAGGCAATCACCACACCTACTGAAGAGTCTGTTCGCAGGGCGATGGCTATACAGTTGATCATCAACCGTGAGTTAGGCTTAGCTAAAAACGAAAATCCGCTGCAAGGTTCATTCATTATTGAAGAACTAACGGACCTGGTAGAACAAGCGGTACTGACCGAATTTAAACGGCTAAATGATCGTGGCGGCGTATTGGGTGCGATGGAAACAATGTATCAGCGTGGCAAGATCCAGGAAGAGTCATTATATTATGAAACCCTGAAACATACAGGTGAATACCCTATCGTCGGGGTAAATACTTTCCTGAATAAAAAAGGTTCGCCAACCATCACGCCTTCTGAAGTGATCCGCGCTACCGAAGAAGAAAAACAATTCCAAATATCAGCGCTGGAAGCATTTAAAAACCGCAACGCAGATAAAGCACCGGCTTTACTAAAAAAGCTACAGGCAAAAGCCATCGCCGGAGAAAACATTTTTGAAAGCCTGATGGAGGTTTGTAAATACTGCTCACTGGGGCAGATATCGCATGCGTTGTATGAGGTGGGCGGACAGTACAGAAGGAATATGTAAGGTTGAAACAGTACTCCAATCCGATAATTTCTCTCCTTGATTTGATGCTTTAAAATATGTGTAAAACATTTATTAAAGCTAATATGTTAATCTATTATTATTGGTTATAAATACTGATCTGTAATAATAATATGGATAACGAACAGCTGTACGATGAGATACAGGAAATTAAAACAGCCTTTGTGATCACATTTTTGATTGCTGTTTACTGTTTCTTTATGATCATAAGGTTTATATCAGTACATATTGAATGGAAAACAATATGTTCTTCAATAGGCTTTTTCATCGTGACAGCTATTGATGCAACTCTCTTACTTCAACTGGTTCGGTTGAAGAGAGCTTACAAAAATATACCCGAAGATTCTGAATAAATTTTGCAAATAACCGATTATGATAAAAGGCAAGCTGCTATTAGCTTGCCTTTTACGTTTGGAAAAAATCCTTTTTAAGATACCTTTTCTTATCTGAAACTGAAAATTTTTGTTTTTTGAAGGTATTCTACCTGTTTAACCGGCTTCTTGTACGTGTATAGCCACCATAAATTGTATTTCACGCAAAAGTTATAGAAGAATATAGGTAAAACAATTCCTGATGACCACACCAACATGATCAGCGCGGGTGCATAATTAATATGCAAGAAGCTCTGGAAAAATATGCGGGCCAGGGTCATCACAATGACCTGCATACAGTATACAAACAACGAATGGTAGCCTACAATGCGGATCCAGGTAAATAGTTTATACTTCTGCAACAGAAATGAAAAATTGATGGATATGGTACAGCCAACCAATGCCTGGAACAGGTAAAAAAATGGCATTTTGTTTTCCAGTAAATCATTTCCCCATTGGCTCGGTTCCTGGTTCACTTTAGTCGCGAAATACTGAGTAGTTAAAAATACGACCAGCATCGGGAAAAATATTTTCCATGATGAAAAACGCCTGATATTATTTTCATCCAGCATAATGTGCGATATCAGATCGCCCAGCGAGAAGAAGAAATAGTACTCAAGTACGTCGGTCAATAACCAGGCATTAATATTATTGATGCGGATATAAGCCGATATGCAAAAGAAAATAAAGCCCAGCACGACATGAAACGCCGGCTTAAGCTTTAAGACCGACTTAACAAAGGCATAGATCACACCTATAAAGAACAATGCGTTCAGGTACCAGAAGTGCCCTGTTTGCCTTGGATCGAGCAATAGCATCAGGTATCTGGAAGGCCCAATCGTTGTATTACTCGTAAAACTGGTATACGATGCGGCGAGGATTTGCATAGATATTTCTATAAATCCCCATACCAAAAGTGGGAATAAAATATTGTTGGTGCGATCGCTGATATAGCCGCCAAGGCCTTTTTTATTTAAGCTTTTGCCAATAAGCAAGCCTGAAATAATGAAGAATAATGGCATCCTGAAACCATAAAGAAAAGTGCCGATATAATTAAAAAAGGGATAGGCACTCAAATCAGCATGACCATTAAGTGAATCGAGGCAATGCCCATAACCAACCAGCATAATACTAATGCCCTTATCATAATCTATCCACAACCATCTTTTTTCTTTAAGTATAAATTGGGAATTAAAAGGATCCATTGTTTAAGGTTTAATCAGTTGTTTTTCTAATACGGTAATCGTAGGGGTAGAGGTTGCTTTTTTAAATTTTTAATAAATTTTATTACCGGTGGGGCAAACGGCGTTTATTCAGAGGCAATGTTTGTGCCGCAACAATACCATACTTAAATATAAGATGTTTAAACAATATGTGGGGATTGTAATCCACGTTTTATATCCCGGCACTCCCCAAGTGTTACAAAAAATCTATAGTACTGTATCGTTTTTACCTTGAAAACAGTAATAATGATATTGAAAGAGCGTTTAGATGTAAATGTTAATAAGCTTAAAAAAATTAACAGGAACCATTAAACCTTTTTCACTTAATTTGGTCTTAACAATAGAACACACAAGTATTATGAAACCGTCGTGAGCGGCCAACAAAAAAATAACATACTCACGATAGCTTTATAGCCATTAAAAACAAAAACATTTATGAAAAAACTCTTATCTATTTTATGCTGTGCAGTAATATTATTGTCAGTATCCTCATGTACTAAGAAGTATATTAGTCCCGTCGCGAACCTGAATAAAACTGTGACTGCCAATATCACTTCCGCCGACTGGGTAGCATATACCGATGGCAAATCTTATTATGTGCCGATTGACGTACCTGATTTAGATAATGCATCAGCTCAATATGATGGTGTTGTGGTATCAGTATCTTATGACAATGGTGCTACTTTCGAGCAATTACCTGAAGTGTACAACGGTTTAGCCTTCAGCTATACCTACAACGGACCAGGGAATAGTGGTACGGTCGGCAATGTAAGTATCTACGCCCAGTCTCCGGATGGAGGGACGCCTATCAAACCCACAGATCCAATAGTCGTAAAAATTGTGTTGGTGTATTCTGAATGATCATTGCAAAAAAGTATTAAAAACAAAAGGTGTACCGGATTGCGGTACACCTTTTTTATTGGGTAAATATTTAAAGCCTTTATTTCTCCATCTGTTCAATCACCGCCTGTGTTACGCCTGTGAAAGAGAAGCCTCCATCGTGGAATAAATTCTGCATAGTAACCATTTTAGTCAGGTCAGAGAACATTGTAACACAGTAATCGGCACACTGATCAGCCGTTGCATTACCAAGCGGACTCATTTTTTCCGCATAATTAATAAATCCATCGAATCCCTTTACACCAGACCCTGCGGTAGTGCGGGTTGGTGACTGTGATATGGTATTTATACGCACTTTCTTTTTGGTGCCATAATAATAACCAAAGTTACGTGCTATGCTTTCTAACACGGTTTTGTTATCGGCCATATCGTTATAATCAGGGAATACGCGCTGAGCAGCGATGTAACTTAGCGCCAAAACGGAGCCCCACTCGTTGATGGCATCGTGCTTCAGGGCAATTTGAAGTATCCTGTGCAAGCTCAAGGCTGAAATGTCAAAGCCTTTATGAGTGAATTCGTAGTTATTTTCGTAGTAGGGAATGTTCTTACGCACATTCACGCTCATACCGATGGAATGCAGAATAAAATCAACGCCTCCTCCAAAATGTTCTATGGTTTTGGTAAACAGGTTTTCCAGGTCATCATTGCTGGTTACATCAGCACCAATAACAGGTGCATTGCATTCGGCAGCAAGGTTGTTCAATTCGCCCATGCGAAGAGCCAGCGGAGAATTTGACAGAACAATCTCTGCGCCTTCCTGCACTGCACGCTGAGCTACTTTCCATGCAATGGATTGCTCATTCAGCGCACCGAATATGATTCCCTTTTTGCCTTTTAGTAAGTTATAAGCCATAATGTGGTTGGTTTTTATTGAGGGGTAAAGTTATAATTATATTTACGAATTACGATTTACGAATTTGGATTGATTCTCAGCACATACTCCTTGCCGGCTATTTCAAAATCGTAAATCGTACTTCGTGAATCTAAAACCTCAAGCTCCTAAAAGCTCCCTGGCATTTTGCAGTGCGCTCTCACCGGGCTTATCTCCGCTCAGCATTTTAGCTATTTCGACCACGCGTTCCTGTTTATCCAGTTGGCGGATGCGGGTATAGGTAGTAGCACTTTCATCATCCTTGTAAACAAAGTAGTGGCTTTGACCCTTACTGGCTATTTGCGGCAAATGGGTAATAGAAATTACTTGCAAATTACTAGCTAACCGCTCCATGATCTGTCCTACTTTATTAGCTACTTCGCCGGAGATACCTGTATCGATCTCGTCAAAAATAATAGTCGGCAGAGCGGTGTACCTGGCTATCAACGATTTGATCGATAACATCAACCTTGAAAGTTCACCGCCAGAGGCCACTTTGCTCATCTCTGCTAGCGCATGCCCTTTATTGGCAGAGAATAAAAAGCGAACTTGATCAGAACCATCCGGTCCCAAATGGGAATCTGCGCCTTTGTCGGGGAGGGGTGATAATTCAATTTTTAGCGTCGAATTAGGCATTCCCATTTCAGCTAAAGCCTCTATTACTTGTTTTTCAATATCAGGGATTGCATTAGTACGATTGGTGGATAACTGTGCGGCCAACTTTTCCAGTCCCTGTTTTTCGTCAGCTATTTGTTTTTTCAGCTTCTCAATTTCTTCGTCACCAAAAAGCGCCTGTTGTATTTTTTCCGAGAGTTCTTCCTGCAATTGCAACAATTCGGCATTGGTGCTTACACGATGTTTCTTCTGCAGGTTATACATCAGGCTCAACCGATCGTTTATTTCAACTGCACGGGCTTCGTCGGTATGGGTACGCTGCTCAATATTTTCAATTTCCGACGCTATATCTCTTAATTCAATTAAGGAGCTTTTCAGTCTTTCATGTAATTCTGCTATCTCCGGATTAAATTTCTCAAGGGTAGATAAATGATGCCCCGCTTCACGTAATTGCAGTAAAGCCGCGGTTTCCCCGTCCTGCATCAGGTAATAAGCACCTAACAGATTTCGCTTTATCTCCTCTGAATTATTGAGGGTATAAAGCTCCTGCTCTAGTTTTTCCTGCTCGTCTTCAATTAAATTAACTTTCTCCAGTTCATCAAACTGAAACTGGTAATAATCAAGGTCTGATTTTGCCTTATCATTTTCACCGGTCAGTTGCTGTAGTTTAGCAACAGATTTTTTATAAGCACGATAACTGGAGCGATAATCATTCAACAATTCGCCATGCCCTGATACCGAGTCCACCACCAGCAATTGAAAATCCGGGTCGTTTATTTCTAATGTTGCATGCTGCGAATGAATGTCGATCAATTTTTCTCCCAACTGCTTAAGGACGGTCAGGTTTACCGGAGTATCGTTTACAAATGCCCTTGATTTTCCATCGGCTGTTATCTCTCTCCTGAGTATGGTTTCTATTTCGTAATCCAACTCATTTTCTTCGAAGAAGTTTTTTAAGTGAAATCCATTAATGCTGAACGTTCCCTCTATCACACATTTTTTTTGCTGACTAAAAAAATACCTGCTCTCAGCACGTTGACCAAGTATCAATGAAAGCGCCCCCAGTATGATCGACTTACCTGCGCCGGTCTCACCGGTCAGGATATTCAATCCTTTATCAAAGCTGATTTCCAGGTTATCTATTAAAGCATAGTTGCTAATGGTGAGCTTTTGAAGCATAAAAAGTGATATTCCTTCCAGGATGCTAAAATATGGTTTTTTTAGTTGATCGGGTTGTTAAACAGATGAAACGAATCGCACTTTTTCGTTTGAACCCATCCTGTAAAATTTAAAGATATACGTTAATGAAACTTTACAGTGACCGTAACTTCTTTGGTTTTACCATCGGTATTACCTACCCAGGTTGGGCCGGCGCCTATTAACGAAATAGCTTTCTTATCAGCATCGTCGCTCAAGCTTTTCACTACTTTAAACTGGCTAAGAGTGCCGTTTGAAGAGACCACGAAAGATACTTTTACCTTCCCGGTTTTACCGTCAGGTGATTGCGCATTCTTATCCAGGTAATCATTAAAAGACTTCCAGCCATCGTGCGGGTGGGCCTCTTGTGCCGCAGTTTCAATTTCCTTCGTTACAACCACTTCTGCTAATGAACTACCAGTAGGCTCAAGGCTGATTCGCATCGAGTCCTGGTCGGCTTTTACCTTTTTCCCGCTATAGCCGATATAATTTACCGAAAGGGTTTGCCCTTTAGGAACATCCTGTAGTGTGAATTTTCCGTTAGCGTCGGTAACAACACCAAAATTGCGACCCTGTACTTTTACCGTTGCACCCGTCAGCGGCAACCCACCATCACCCACAACTGTACCGGTAATCGTATTATTGTCATTGGTGTTCACAATTAGCCCATCAGCACGACTCTTCAATAAAGTTTGTGTTGTTGACAGGCCTTTGGGTTTGCCTGCTTTTTTCTTAGATATATCGCCAACAAGTATATCATTAGCACCCAGTGAATCCTTTTTAGGGCTCAGGTATTTGTATTCATATCCACTACTTGCTATATCTGCATTGGGTGATTGGCTGACTGTAACAGGTGCATCAGCTTTTGCCACAGAAAGATCAGACACAGCAGGCGGAGTTTCCTTCAATTCTACCTGTTTATCAGCCTGGTCAATCGTTTTGGGATTTACTTTGATTTCCCGGGCGTCTTTGATCTTTGGCGCTTGTGTCTGAGCTATCGCTTTATCATTCTGAACTTTTAGAGTATCTGCTGCAATAGTTGAATTTGGAGCTACATGGGTTTCCTTTTTTTCAGTAATTACATCTCGAACTAACTCCTGCTTAGCATCTCTTTGACTATTCCGATTGCTAATAAACCAAATACCCGCGCCTAATACTACTATGATGGATGCAGCAGCCGATAATGGTATCCACGGAATAATTTTTCTTACCTTCTTTTCGGTTCGCTGATGCAAGCGATTGGTGAGTTCAGCCAGATTAGCTTGCTGATCAGCAGACGCATGTTCAAATCCTTCCAATGCATCCGCGAGGAATGGATCATCCAGGGCGCGGCGTTCCAGCTCGTGCATAGCACGGGCGTTAAGTTCCCCGTTAAGGTACTTCCTGACTTGAATTATGTCGTCCACTCTATCCACTATTTCTCTCCAAACATATTTTCAGGTTACGCTTTCCGTTCTGAATGTAACTTTTCACGTCTTTCAAAGTAAAACCGGTTATTTCGGCTATTTCTTTGTAACATTTCTCTTTTAAATAAAACAAGTCGATGCTTTGTTTCTGCGTGGGGTTCAATTTCTCCATGCAGCGTTCCAAAGCTTTCATAGCTTCTTCTCTATTGCTTTCTTCAGGATGCAAAAAGGGTGTAAATTCCACAACTTCATCCAAAGAAATTTCTTCAACCCGCTTCCCGGCTCTCAATTTCATCAGGCAATAGTTCCGGCTTAGTACATAAACCCAGCTTCTGAATTGTTTAATTTCGTGCTGTTTTACTTTTATAATCAGTTCTTCAAAAATGCCCATTACGGCATCTTTGGCGTCTTCTTCGTCCTTCAGGTATTTTAAGCAAACACCATATATTAAAGTTACGTATTGTTCAAACAATTTACCCAATACCGCCACATCACCGCTTTTGCGGTAATTATTCAGTTGCACTTCGTCGTCAGTATCGTTGGTTTTAACTGGTTTGCTAAAGAAGCTCATTTCAGGCCGGCAAAATAAAATTTTTCATTCGCTTATGGAAATACGAATTCTCCTGCATCTTATAGTTAAAATTAGTTTGCACTAATTGAATTTTGATAAGTATTAGGGGTATTGAGATACGACTTCGGGCCAGGGCCATCGTGAACGAGGACTATTAACTGATAATAAGATGGTCCAAAGCCGGAGTCATTAATACAAATCCGCACACGTTAACACAACCTAAACCTATCTATCCATCGCAGGGCCGGGTGAGAGCGGCCCTGCTTTTTTATTTCAATACGGTATATTTAGGCAATGAACGAAATAAAGGTAGATATTCAGGGTGTTCGGATGATTAACAAGGATGGCGTAAATCAGCTCGTATTAATGGCATTAAATGAGCTTTGGGCTGATATTTTGCTGCGCACGCTGGGTAAAGCAATCTATCTGAAATATCGATATGATGGCAAAGATATTACCTTTTACCTTTTGTTTGAACTATCCGGAATCGATAAAATGTTCAAAGTTCCCGTAAATGCAACTTTAGAAACGCGCAAGTGGCTAAAACTGATCGACGATAAAAAAGTAAATGCCATCCGGATTGGCTACCGCGATGGCAAAGGAGGGATGTTACTTTATGGCGAACCCGTTGCTATTAGCTGGTAAACGCTACCAGCGCCTTTCCTATTCGACTGATAGTTTCCTCCTTGCCCAATAAAGCAGCAATATCAAACACATGCGGACCAAATTTGCCGCCGACTAACATAATACGGAATGGCAACATCAGTTCACCTGCTTTGATAGCTTTTTCTTCTGCTAATTTTTTAAACTGTTCTTCAAATACGGTCGCATCAATAGATGCAGCGCTATTATTTAGCATGTCGATTAAAGCTTTATAAAAAGCTGTTTTAGCGTCAGTCCATTTAGGTTTTACCGCATTCAGATCGTATTCTTTCGGCTGCTCAAAAAAGTAGGAGGATTGCTGATAAAAATCAGGCAGCAGTGGGCAGCGTTCCTTTACAAGGTCAATCACCGTAAGCAGAAAAGCCTCGTCTTTGATAACAATACCCTTATCTTCTAAAATCTGCTTGACATCTGATTTCAGTCTTCCGGCCTCCGATCTCTTAATCCACTCCGCATTGAACCATTTTGCCTTTTCAAAATCGAATTTCGCGCCTGCTTTATTTACTCTTTCAATAGAGAATTTTTCGATTAGTTCGTCCAAAGTAAATATTTCATTATCGGTGCCGTCATTCCAGCCCAGCATTACGAGCAGGTTCAAAAATGCTTCGGGTAAAAAGCCCAGTTCGCGGAAACCTGGTGTTAGTTCTCCGGTCTTTTCGTCAAACCAGCTCATGGCATATACCGGGAACCCCAACCGGGCACCATCGCGCTTGCTCAGTTTACCGTGGCCATCAGGTTTTAATATCAATGGCAAATGTGCCCATCGCGGCATATCTGTCTTCCAGCCCAGGTATTCCCAAAGCAGCAAATGGACCGGTGCCGATGGCAGCCATTCTTCACCACGGAAGGCGTGGGTTATTTTCATCAGGTAATCGTCAATTACTACAGCAAGATGATAGGTTGGCATACCATCAGCCTTTAATAACACTTTATCGTCACTCTGACCAGTATCAAAACTTACATGCCCGCGTATCATATCCTCAAAATGGACATGCTCGTTTTCAGGCATTTTTATGCGAATCACGTGAGGTTCGCCTGCATCTATTAGCTGCTGAACCTGGTGCAACGGCATTGCCAGTGAATTACGCAAGGTGTCGCGGTAAGCATGCCCGTATTGAAAATTAGGTATCTCACGACGGTTGCGCTCCAACTCTTCAGTTGTGTCAAATGCATAATAAGCATGACCCTGCCCCACCAAACGCTCTGCATATTCGCGATAGATAGATTTACGCTCACTCTGGCGGTAAGGAGCATAGTGTCCGCCAGCAATAGGGCTTTCGTCAGGAGTAAGTCCGCACCATTTAAGGCATTCCAGAATGTATTCCTCAGCACCCTTTACATAACGGCTCTGATCGGTATCCTCAATACGAAGCACGAAATCTCCTTTATGCTGCTTGGCAAAAAGATAGTTGAACAATACAGTACGCACACCTCCCAGGTGAAGCCCCCCGGTGGGGCTTGGGGCAAATCTTACTCTTACTTTTTTATCTGACATTCTGCGGCAAAGATAATTAAGTTTTAAGTTTAGAGTTGTAAGTATTGAGTTATATCTGAGTCAGCTTTTTTACTCACTACTTAAAACTCAGAACTCGCAACTTTTTATTTAATTTGCTTATTCTCATACATGAACCCATACCAACAAAGAAAACGCTGGAAATACTCGTTGCTCGCCTTTGCGGTGGTTATAGCCAGCGGATCTTTATTCTATACCGGTTACCTGGTTAAAAGCATCAAAAAAGCAGAGCGCACACGTGCCGAAATGTGGGCGTTAAGTATTAAGCAGATCACCTCTTCTGATGATAATGATTTCCTGAACTATGTGTTTACTGTTCGCGATAGTTTAACCGTTCCTGCTATTATTGTAGATGATAAGGCAGAATTCATTACAACAAAAGGTTTGGATTCAACCAAAACTTACATAAAAATACCCGATGTGCCCGGGGTAAAAACCAAAAAAACATACGATCCGGAGTATTTTAAGGCTGTATTAGAGAGCATGAAAGCGCAGCATGAGCCTATCCGCCTCAAAGTATTTGGCGCTAACTGGTATGTTTACTATGAAGATTCGTTCGTGCTGACACAATTAAAAGTTTTCCCTTACATACAATTGTCAGTTATCGCTATTTTTCTTTTGGTGGCTTATACTGCGTTCAACACATCACGTAAATCAGAACAAAACCAGGTTTGGGTAGGGCTCGCTAAGGAAACTGCCCACCAGCTGGGTACGCCGATATCCTCACTGATGGCCTGGGTTGAATTGATGAAGGAGAAGTTTAACGCCGAAGATGATCCGCTGATCGCTGAAATGGAAAACGATATCAAACGGCTGGAAATAGTGGCCGATAGGTTCTCAAAGATCGGATCGAAGCCGGTGATGGAAGAGTACCCCGTTTACGATGTGATCAAAGACTTTGTCGATTACTTCAAGATCCGGGTGAGCAATAAGATCAATTTTGAAATTCATGGCAACCCCTATTTGCGTGCAGGATTAAACATACCGTTGTTCGACTGGGTATTAGAAAATCTGCTAAAAAATGCTGTAAATGCCATTGAAAATACCGGGAATATTAAAGTCGAAATATCAGGTAGCAAAACTAAAAAACAGGTTTATATCGATATTACTGATACCGGGAAAGGCATTCCACGCTCCAAGTTTGATACCGTTTTCCAACCCGGCTATACCACAAGAAAAAGAGGGTGGGGTTTAGGCCTCTCGCTTACCAAACGCATGGTAGAGAATTACCATGACGGGCAGATATTTGTTAAAGACTCCGAGCTTGGCAAAGGCACCACCTTCCGTATAGTATTAAAAAGCTTAACCCATGATATACCGACCACAGTCTAATGAATACCCTGCATTTGCCCAGGCATACGTTGGGTCAGTTCCCGACGAAAATGTTCTGGAATTGCTTGAAAACACAAAGCAAGTCACCTATGATCTGTTCCACAGTCTGAGCGAAGAGCAGGCTATGCATGCCTATGCCGAAGGTAAATGGACGCTGAAACAGGTATTAGGCCATATGATAGATACAGAGCGCACTTTCGCTTACCGTGCACTTTGCTTCTCGAGAAACAATGTTGAACTACCGGGTTTTGATCAGGACATTTATGTTAACAACACTGATTTCAACAGCCGCAGCATACAAAGTCTCGCTGATGAGTATAAAGCAACCCGCGAATCGAATATGTTTCTTTTCCGCTCATTGAGTGAAGAACAATTGTCACGCGGCGGCAAAGCAAGCGGTAATCCCACAACCGTAAGAGGGTTGGTATATATGACTGCCGGCCACGAACAATATCATTTGAAGCTTATTAAGGAGAGGTACCTCTAGGTCGAGGGGAAAGGAAGAAAGGTGAAAGGCCATTAAAAGACAAAGGTGAAAGATATTGGGACCAACCCTTTACCTTTCAACTCTAAGCCTTTAGCTCCTAAATAAAATTATTCCTGTCCGCCATTACCTGGCATTTCTTTCTTTTCGATGCGATAAGAGGTAAACAACCCTAATCCGCCAAAAATTGCTATCAATGCGAAGTAAATGGCTACATTATCGTCTTCGATGCTCTTAAACACGGTGCGGTCCATTAAATATGCCAGGAACAATCCTGTACCGGCACCTATTAATAATAGCCCCCACTTTAATGTCTGATAGGGTGCAGACTGTGGTTTGTATCTACGGGGATCCATTCCCCTTTCTATCATTGCCATTCTTTCTCTTTTGTAGAGGTAAATTATTCCAAAGATCATGGCAAAGAATCCAAGGGAAATAATTATCCCGGTCATCATTCCAAACTCGGGTGTATCTAAATTATTCATGGTGTTTATGTTTTTAAGTTAATAATTTTTACGTTTTCAAACCACCCTAACGGTGTATTTGTAAGCTATGACGACGTGTTTTTCAGGGAGGTTACAATGTTTCTAAAAAAAATTATTGTTTCTTTTGAGTAGCAGTGGCAGTAGCGAGGGGCAGTCAATTTATTTAATATGTTGAAAATTCCTGACTGCTACTGCAACTGCCGCTGCCATATCACCACTCCTAATATTTCTAATTATATTTACATAACAGGTGTAACCTAAGCTCCACAGGGGTAGTCAGAGGGAGTATACAATGCAAAGCAAGCTTTCGGATATAGAATTGATAGAGCAGACATTGACGGGGAACCAGGCGGCATATGCTGACCTGGTAAAACGGCACCAGCGTTTTGTTTTTACACTCGCTCTTCGCTTTGCAAAAAACCGGGAGGATGCCGAAGAGATTGCCCAGGATTGTTTTATTAAAGCTTATCGCTCGCTATCGGCATTCCAACGGCAGTCCAAATTCAGTACTTGGTTGTATAGCATTGTTTATACAACGGCGATGACATTTTTACGTAAGAAAAGGGTCGACACCGATTCCATTGACGATGAAAATACTTATATTCAATTGGAGAATAGTTCATCGTCGCATGATGTCAATTCGGCCGAGAATAAATCGAGGTCGTATTACCTGAACCAGGCTATAGCACAATTAATGCCTGATGATGCCGCTATCATCACCCTTTTTTATATGGGCGAACGGTCGCTGGATGAAATAGGCAAGACATTAGGTATTGAGACGAATACAGTTAAAGTTAAACTATTCAGAGCGCGGCAGCGTTTGAAGGAGAAGCTGGAACATAATTTAAAGCACGAGGTGAAAGAATTGATATGAACACGATTGAGGAAAAACTTTGGAACTATATTGATGGCATCTGCTCTGATGAGGAGAAGAAAGCCATTGATATATTAATTGCGCAGGACGAAGTTTACCGCTGCAAATACAAAGAGCTACTGGCCCTGAATCAGGAGTTTTCTAAAATGGAGCTGGATGAACCGTCTATGGCGTTCACTTATAATGTGATGGAAGGCATTCGTGCCGAGCATGCACAGCAGCCGTTAAAAGCAGGCATTAATAAACGGATTATTAAAGGCATTTCAGGGTTTTTTATTGTCAGCATTGCGCTTTTACTGATCCTGGCGATATCAAATGTACACACAGGGTCTGCCAATATTTCAGTACATCTACCTGACAACCTGCGACTTCCTGACATAAAAAATTATCTGAGCAAACCGGTATTGGAAGGCTTCTTATTTTTTGACATTGTGCTGGGTTTATTTCTTTTTGATGCGTGGTTACGCAGAAAAGCTGTGTCAAAACAAGTATAACAGGGCTTGAAGTGTACTACAAAGGAAACACTAATGTAAAGAAAATTAAACAGTGTGTTAGCGCAGATGCACTGCAAAAAGTCGATTCAGGCGTGTAAAAGAAAAATGATATTTACAAATCGTTATTGGTATAGTAATTGTAATGCTTACTGCGAACTGGCATTCTTGCCGGTTTAATTGTGATAAGGTTTAGGTTGAAAGCCCCCAAACTGCAAGAGTGAGG